>Ga0194119_10000001_pt1:0-55000 | contig 638224 bp, 552 predicted proteins | sample TA2MahC100mmetaG_FD_148620 | JGI IMG/M metagenome (GOLD analysis project Ga0194119, IMG submission 148620) | Freshwater microbial communities from Lake Tanganyika, Tanzania - TA2015018 Mahale Deep Cast 100m | ecosystem: Environmental > Aquatic > Freshwater > Lake | place: Tanzania...
ACTACGCCAAGCTGCCAACCGTTAGGGCATTTAATAATTAAATCAAAATAAAAATGAACTTCAAAAAATTTCTTTTATTGACAATTTTGGTAGTTAATTCTCTAACTGCTATTTGCCAGAACGACAGTATAATTCTCCCTCAAACTGTTTTTTATAAGGCAGAAAAAGAAGGTCGCAAGCCTTTATATTTGTTTGGTACGATGCACCTGATATGTGATGCATCAAAAATCAAATTTAATAGTATTGTAGTTGACGCAATGAAAAAATCTGATTACTTATATATGGAAACTGATTTTGATAATCCTGCAAACTTATTAGGGATTATTGGTAAAATGAAGTCAAAAAAAGCATTACCAGAGTTATTGAGCCAACAACAACTTTCTAAATTAGATTCGTTTTGGAAAGCAAATCAACTAAAACCAGAACTATCAGCCCTGTACAATAAAAAACCAATGTTCTTAATGTCTTTTATTACACAAAAATTGGTTAATTGTAAAGATAAGAATAGTATGGAAGCTCTTCTAATGGAACTGAATCGCAATGAAAGAGTCTTCGATTTACCGACCGAGGGTTTTGAATCAATAAAGTATCAATTGAGTTTATTTGATAAAATACCTCTTGAAGCACAGGCAAAATTCTTAATGGATAAAATTGATAATATTGATGCAGACCAAGTAAATATGAACAGGCTAATGAGATGCTACGTGGAAAATGACGTTAAATGTGTATCAGAATTAGTCATGGATGACCAAGATTTTCCCATCGAATATCGAGACTTGTTTTTGAGCCAAAGAAATCACAAGTGGTTAGAAATTATATTAAAAAAGAATAATTCTAAGAATGGACTTTTTATAGCTGTAGGTTTTGGTCACTTATTAGGTAATGAAGGTTTAATAGAATTGTTGCATCAAGAAGGCTACAAAATCACTCCTTTAAATTCTCCTTTTAGTATTGTCGAGAAGTAGTATCCTGTTTTATATTATCTGAAGAAAGTCCTAAATAGGAAAAAATACAAAAACGCCCTATCACACGGGTTTTGCGTCAGGTGGGGTGACGTGCAAACTTGGAGCTTTGTGCTTCTATTCAAGTTCAGTGCTGGTTGACAGTTTTGAGCTCCGAAACCCGCCCGAACGCAAAGCCGCAAACCGTTGATAGAGATGAAGTGTACAAGGAAATATTTGAGCAAGCGGAGAATTTTAAGAGGTACAAACAATGAAGTGTCCTTTGATCTTAATTGATTGAATTTTAGATACTTTTGTTGCCTATTTGTATCCCAATCCTTGTAACATACTGATATTCAGTTAACTTATAGTTTTTGTATCGGAAAATAATTTTCTTCTTTATTCCATCAACTGCTGCTTTTTAGTACATTTATTTACACACTAAACGATTGCAAATGAAAAAACTACTTTATTTAATTTCACTCACCTTAATATTGGTGAGCTGCCAACAAACAAAGGAGACTGTTCAGTCAACTTTTAGTGAATACGACAGCTATTTATCGAATGAAGTAAAAGAAGGCAGATTGATTGGTGTTCAGGGAATGGTATTCCAAGATGGCAAGCTGATCTATGATAAGTCATACGGACTCAGAGATCGTGAATCAGGTGACAGTATGAAGGGCAATGAATTGTATTTTATTCAATCAATGACCAAGCCCATTGTATCAGCTGCATTGATGACCTTGTACGATGAGGGAAAGTTTCAATTGGATGATCCTGTTTCAAAATATTTACCTGAGTTTTCAAGTCTACAGATAGTCAATGATCCTACAAAAGGAAGTTTATCCGGTACACATCCCGCTTCCTCACCTGTAACCATTCGTCAGGCTTTGAGTCATACAGCTGGAATGAGCCATGGTATAGCACCAATTGCATATGACAAAGAAATATGGAATGCATTGATTTTAAATCCTAATATCAAAACACTTGGTGATAGGGTTACCGCTTTGTCCAAGTTGCCTCTGATGTGGGAACCTGGAAGCAAGTGGAATTATTCTTTCACGCCAGACATCGTTGGAAGACTGGTGGAAGTAATCTCTGGTAAAGATTTATCTGCGTATCTGCAAGAAAAAATCTTTGATCCACTTGGGATGAAAGAGACAGGATACAACCTCACTGACGGGCAGCAAAAAAGGGTGATGGTAGTTTATGGATTCAATCCGGATTCTTCACTTCGTAGAATGGATCCACAGCCCAATATGTCGGGTAATACCATTTACTCTGGGGTAAATGCACTATTCAGCAGTGCGAAAGATTATCTCTCTTTCGCAACCATGTTGATGAACAGGGGAGAGCTCAATGGAAAACGCATACTCAAGCCTGAAACAGTTGATTTGATGGCATCTGATCATACTGGCGGAATTAAGTATAGATTAGATACATCATCACAATATGTTAGGCTGGGGAACGGAATCGTAACCGATTCTCTGGGCACATTGAATCTGGAGCCGGGTTACCAATTTGGCCTTGGACTCGCCATTGTGCAAGACCCTGCCAGAGCAAGAAGGACCAGCGCAACAATGGGTGAATTTTTTTGGAGCGGTGCCAATTCAACTTACTTTTTTGTAAACCCTTCCAAGAAATTGATTGGCGTTTTCATGACGCAGGTTGCTTCTGTAGGCAATCCCAATCCATATGGATTCTATTTTGGAGATCAAATGCGTGGGACAATATATAAGGGTGTTGAATAGGGATTCTTTTTAAGCAACAATAGGCCGACTCCAATCTTACGTATTTTTGTATTCCAAATCTACTTCATGCGCACTGCGATCTGGTTTGGCATACGATAGCCTTGCAATTCTTTTTGTTTCATGGTAGCTGTCCAGTCCGGTGCATGCAATCGTCCCGGCCTTTTCAATATCAACATAACCGTCAATGCACCATGCATCTTTGGGAAAATACAATTGCTTGATTTCTCCAATGACCATAATAGTGCCATTGATTGCAATATTTATTTTTTCTGCAAATGAAAGACCGATTTGAATTGAACTTTCTTTTACATAGGGTGCACTGAATTGATTTTTATAGGAAGGTGTGAGTCCGCATGCATCAAACTCTGATTGATCTCCGGGATATCTTGCTGAAGTTTGGTGGGCTTGTTTGTAGATATCTATGTTTACATGATTAACGGTAAAAAATCCTGTTTCCTCGATATTGCTCAATGTATGACGCTCAACAGAGTCGGGTCTGACGATCATCCCCATCAACGGTGGATTGGCGCCTAGATGAATGACAGAATTGAAAACGGCAAGGTTGGTTTGACCATTTTTGTTCATTGTTCCAATCAAGTTCAGACTTTTGAATCCAGTAATTGAATTGATCAATGCTGCTCTCTCAAGTTTTTCAAGTTGAGTGATTTGGTTTCCATAGAGAAATATTTCCATGATCAGAGTTTGATATTGTTCATACCCCCATCTACTCCCAATACCTGACCTGTGATCCAACTGCTTTGTTCTGTCAATAAAAAATGAATGGCATTTGCAATATCGAGGGTGCTTCCGACTTTTCTCAACGGATTTCTTTTTTCAATAGCACTCAATTTCTCAGGAGTATTGATAAATCTCTCTCCCAACGGGGTATTGACCAATGAGGGTGCAATCGCATTGACACGGATATGGGGTGCCAATTCTGCTGCCAACGATTTTGTGAGTCCCTCTAAAGCAGCTTTTGAGATAGAGACTGAGCTGTGAAAAGGCATGCCGACACTTCCAGCAACACTGCTGATGAAAACAATAGATGATTTCCCGTCTTTTTCAATCTGATTCATATATGATTTTACAAAAGCCACTGCTCCCAATACATGAATAGAAAAATCTTGTTCAAAATCCTGCATGCTGAGTTGGCCAAATGATTTTAAATTGATGGTACCCGGGAAATATACCAGTCCGTTGATCTTTTCCTCAATTTTTGGAAAACTCCCCATCGTGTACTTTTCTACCTGCATTTGTTGGTCATTTTCAGGGGCAGACCGGCTGATTTCAATTACTTTATGATGCTCAGCTCTGAGTTGTAGTGCTGTTTCTTTGGCCATGGCGCTGTTGCTGCCAGCCAAAATATAGGTTTTTGTGTTGCTCATACAGTTAAAACAATCATTCTTTAACATTGTTCTGAAAAATAGATTTCAAAGTGAATCCGGCCGATAAATACTTATCAAAGACATAGATTCTTTATCTTTAAAACAGATTCAACACGTTTGCATATGACAACATTTTCGAACAAAGGGAGAAGGCAATTTTTAAAAAACAGTGCTGCCATCGCAGCTGGATTTTTTATTGTGCCAAGACATGTACTGGGCAAAGGATATATTCCTCCCAGTGATCAGATTACCAAAGGTATTATCGGTGTGGGAGGCATGGGACGCGGACATATCAAGTATGCCGGAACAAGGGTAGTTGCCATCTGTGATGTAGATTCCTTGCACTTAAAAGAAGCAGCAGATATGATAGGAGGAGGCGTTAAAACCTTCCATGATCACCGCGAATTGATTGCGCTTCCTGAAGTAGACATTGTTCATATCGCAACACCTCCACACTGGCACGGCATCATGGCCATAGAAGCTGCAAAGGCAGGAAAAGATATTTGGTGCGAAAAACCGATGACCAGAACCATCGGAGAGGGCAAACGCGTTGTAGAGGCTGTAAAGCAATACGGCCGGATGTTCAGACTGAATACCTGGTTTAGGTTTGAGGATAATTTCTACGGTATGAAAACCACCGTGAAGCCAATCAAGAAATTGGTTGATTCCGGACTGCTGGGCTGGCCGCTAACCGTTACGGTCAGCAAGCACACCGGATTCGACTGGAAATTTTATTGGGTGGGCAAAAATCAACTGGAGTCTCAGCCTGTGCCGGCTACTCTTGATTATGATCGATGGTTAGGACCTGCGCCATTCAAGCCTTATCACTTGCACAGAACACATCAAACATTTCGGGGATACTGGGATTATGATGGGGGAGGATTGGGCGATATGGGGCAGCATTATCTCGATCCTATTCAATATTTTCTGGGGAAGGACGAAACAAGTCCTATTAAAGTTGAAGTCGATGCGGAGCAACAACATTACGACGCCTGCGGCACGTTCAGGAAAATAACTTATACTTATGCCGATGGATGTAAAATCATCCTGGATGGCGAAGCAAAAGATCCCAATGTTGCTTACATCGAGGGACCCAAAGGCAAATTGTTCAATGGTTTCAAATCCGATATTCCTAACCTGCAAGAAAAATTGGCCATGATGCCAGATCCTGAACCTCAGGTGACCAACTTTCTTGATTCTGTCAAATACAGAACGCCATTTGCATTGAATGAAAGCAATGGACATCGTTCATGCACCATTGTCAATCTCGGAAAGATTGCGCTGCAACTTGGAAGGACACTCAACTTTGATCCAGTGCTGCAAACATTTATCAATGATGATGAAGCAAACAAAATGATCTATCCACCCATGCGCGCTCCGTGGAATATTTAATATCAAAATTGAATCAATGAAAAAGTCAATACTCCTCTTTATCATATGTTTTATTGTGTTTGACCTGACAGCACAAAACAAAGTAGATAAAATACTTGCTGCTTTTCCTTATCAACATATTGCAGATGCTCAGCAACTCATTGCTGAAATGTATACGATGCAATCAACTGAATGGAAGGGTGTTTTTACAAAATTGGATGATGATTCAATGCGCATAGCACCAACATATGCCTTGTCTTCTTTTGTTCATGATGCATCAAGATCTGATATCAACGCGTCAACCTGTGCTAAAATCTTGTTATCTGGTTATGCCCAGGTGAAATCCTTCTATGCGAAAAATTTTATCATCCAACATCTTGGGGTGCTTGGCAACAATGCGGCTGTCAAAAAATTATCAGCATTGCTGAAGGATCAAACGTTTATCGGACAAGCAGCGGCGAGAGCGTTGGCAACCATTCAATCAAAAGCGTCTATTGATGCACTGGAAGCTGCACTTCCTAAATCCAAGGAAACCCAAAAAGAACATATTCAAGCTGCAATCAATCACGCAAAATTTGTAATGCCCCATTCCACCAATGTTGTTATTAAGAAGAATACAATCAGCAACAAGGTACAGTTGCTCCTGCAGTTGGAAGACCGCATGTTGACTGCAAAAAATCCCATTGAAAAACTCAGCATACTTCGAGAAGCGGAATTTATTCCTGGATTCACATCGCTCATGTTTGTGGGAAAATTTCTTGAGGATGAACAACTCAAAAAGCAGGCAGCATTGATCGCTGCAAGATTGGCCCTTGCTGAACCTTCTCTCAGAGGAAAAGCCGTCCGGAATGTGCTGGAAAAAGCATTGCCAATGATTGCAGGCGTAGATGCCGAGGTGCTTACCAAACAACTCAGAGCGAGACTCAAATCGATTCCATATGATTATGGATTTGAATCCATGTTCAATGGCAAGGATTTGTCTGGTTGGAAAGGACTGGTAGGCAATCCTATTGGAAGGGCGAAGTTGTCAGAAGAGGAATTGCTAAAGGCAGAGGCAGATGCCAATGCAAAAGCAAAGAACGATTGGATCGTTCAGAATGGATTGTTGGTATTCACTGGCCATGGCGAAAATCTCTGTACAGTCAAGAAATACGGTGATTTTGAAATGTATGTTGATTGGAAGATAACAGAAAAAGGAGATGCAGGTATTTATCTGAGAGGGAGCCCCCAGGTACAAATTTGGGATACAAGCAGAAGAGAAGTTGGAGCCCAAGTAGGTTCTGGAGGACTCTATAATAACAAAATAAACCAAAGTAAACCGACAGCTGTTACAGATAACGCGATCAACCAGTGGAACCACTTTCACATTATCATGAAAGGTGATAAAGTGACTGTTTTTCTAAATGGAACCAAAGTTACCGATCAGGTAGTGCTGGAAAATTATTGGGATCGCAATTTGCCAATATTCAGCAAAGAGCAAATTGAATTGCAGGCACACGGAACCTATGTAGCCTATCGCAATTTATATATAAGAGAACTTCCTGCAGACGATTTGACAACTGCTCAGTCAACTGAAGAAATTAATCAGGGATTTGAGTCTTTGTTCAACGGAAGCCATCTTGATAAGTGGGTAGGAAGCAAGACAAGTTATGTTGTAAAGGATGGTGCCATTGAAGTTGATCCAACAGGTGGAAGTGGTGGGAATTTGTATACTGAAAAAGAATATGCTGACTTTGAACTACGGTTTCAATTTCAATTGACTCCAGGTGCAAACAACGGACTCGGTGTGAGGGCACCACTCACTGGTGATGCTGCATATGTCGGCATGGAACTGCAGATACTGGACAATGAGTCTCCGGTTTATTCCAAATTGAATCCTTATCAATACCACGGATCTGTTTATGGTGTTATTCCGGCATTGCGTGGATATCTGAAGCCAACAGGCGAGTGGAACGATCAAACAGTGATCATGAAAGGCGAGCAGATAAAGATCATTTTGAATGGACAAGTGATTCTTGATGGAAATTTAAAGGAAGCTTCTATAAATGGTACAGCAGATAAAAGAGATCACCCTGGATTGAAAAACAAATCAGGGCATATCGGATTTTTAGGACATGGGGATGTTGTCCGTTTTAAGCACATACGGATCAAGGATCTGACTCCAGTCAAGAAAAAATAATGGCTAGGATAAATTGATCTTGAGATTCAATTCATTTAATTGAACATCATCAATAGATGACGGAGCATCGAGCATGACATCTCTTCCTGAATTATTCTTTGGGAATGCAATAAAGTCTCTGATGCTCTCACTTCCTCCCAGAATGGCGCACAACCTATCAAAGCCGAATGCTATTCCACCATGGGGTGGAGCTCCGTATTCAAATGCTCCTAATAAAAAGCCGAACTTATGCAATGCCTCTTCTTTGCTCATACCAAGTGCCTCAAACATTTTTTCCTGTAGCTCACGTTGATAAATCCTGATAGATCCTCCACCAATTTCATTGCCATTCAACACCATATCGTAAGCATTTGCCTTGATTTGTGCATATGGGTGCGATAGATAATTGGCGGCGTCTTTTATCGCAGGGTCGTTCTCAATCATGGTACTGATCTGGGAAGGCTTGGGTGATGTAAATGGATGATGTCTTGCAACCCATCTATTATCATCCTCGCTGTATTCAAAAAGAGGAAAGTCCAGTACCCATAATAATTTAAACTCATCTTTCTTTCTGAGTCCGAGTTGCTCTCCCAATTCAAGCCTGAGTTCACTCATTGCCTTCCTGGTTCTCTCTTCAGCACCTGCCAGTATCAAGATGATATCACCTTTGTTGGCTTTGGTTGTTTCTGCAATTTTCTTCAGCCTTTCTTCACTGTAAAATTTATCAATACTGCTTTTGACAGTTCCATCTTCATTGTGGCGTATATATGCCAGTCCCTTCATTCCAATTTGAGGACGCTTGACCCATTCAGTGAGTTCGTCCAATTGTTTCCTGGTGTAGGCGGCTCCTGACGGAACTGTTATTGCCAACACAGACTCGGCGCCATCAAATACTGCAAAACCTGCATCATTGATCAATGCTGATTGATCTGTTTTATTGTAATAAACAGAAGCAGGTTTTTTTAGAGTATGAATTTGCATGCCAAAGCGAATGTCTGGTTTGTCATTTCCATATTGCCACATGGCATCCTCCCAGGTCATGCGCTCAACTTGGTCGGTGTACTCAACACCTTTTACGTCCTTGAATATTCGCTTGATCAGTCCTTCAAACATATCCAAGATATCTTCCTGCTCCACAAAAGACATTTCACAGTCGATTTGTGTGAACTCAGGCTGCCTGTCAGCACGAAGGTCTTCATCTCTGAAACACTTCACCACTTGATAGTATCTGTCATACCCGCTTACCATCAACAATTGTTTGAAGGTTTGTGGTGACTGGGGCAATGCATAAAATTGTCCTGCATTCATTCTGGAGGGAACAACAAAGTCACGTGCACCTTCTGGTGTTGACTTGATCAAGAATGGCGTTTCTATGTCCATGAATTGATGCTCATGGAGGTAGTTTCTAGCAGACCGATTTACTGCATATCTCAATTCAAGATTTTTCTTGACTGGATTTCTCCGCAAATCCAGATACCTGAATTTCATTCTCAGATCATCTCCTCCGTCTGTATCGTCTTGTATGGTAAATGGAGGAGTAACAGATTTATTGAGAATAGAAAATGATTGGATTTCGATTTCTATATCACCGGTTGGTATGCTTGCATTTTTATTGCTCCGCTCAATTACTTTTCCATTGACCTGTAGAACAAATTCACGGCCAAGTGGATTGTTATCGAGTTGACCTGAGAGTGATTCATTGAAAACCAGCTGTGTAATTCCATATCTGTCGCGCAGGTCGACAAATGTGATGGCTCCAAATTTTCGGATGGTTTGGATCCAACCGGCAAGTGTAACTACTGAACCAACATGGCTCATCCTCAATTCTCCACAAGTATGTGATCTGAACATGGTTATAGATTGGATGCTTTGAAAGGCTTCAAAGATAGCTCAAGGATGGGTTTTGGGCAAGATTACTTGCCAAGCCTTTTCTCTTGTTCCCTGATCAATGACTCAGTTTGTTCCTCGGTTTTTTCTGTGAAATCAGACCGATGAATGAAGTAGAGATAATAATAGGCAAGGATCAGGAGTCCAATTCCATATGGAATGATTGAAAACTGTCGCAGTCCATACGCACCGATGAGATTTTCATCCCATTGAAAAAACTCACCAACCATCCATATGCAATTGGCTGTGATCCAGAGATCAATTGCCAGGTTGTGAATCAATTCACTGGTTATTTTTCTTGTTTGGTATGTGATCAATACAGCTACTGTGAGGGTTGGTATGATCATGATCAACGCTGGGTACTTGAGATTGACGGCCCAGCAGATATCTTTGATCAGCCACAGTAAAATGTGAAGGTTTTCCACCTTACGGTATTTGTAAGGAATATGGTAGATTTTTTGCTCTTTCATCAAAAAACAGAAATTTTATTTATCTGACATGGCTGCTGCCATGGTCTTTCCAATATCAGCGGGACTGTCAACTACATGTATACCGCATTCACGCATGATTTTCATTTTTGCAGCTGCAGTATCATCTGATCCGCCAATGATGGCTCCTGCATGACCCATTCTTCTGCCTGGAGGAGCAGTTTGTCCAGCGATGAACCCTACAACCGGTTTGGTGCCATTTGCTTTGATCCATCTTGCTGCTTCTGCTTCCATGCCTCCACCGATCTCACCGATCATGACGATGCCTTTGGTTGCTGGATCTTTCATCAGCAATTCAACTGCATCCTTGGTTGGTGTTCCGATGATGGGGTCTCCGCCAATGCCAATGGCAGTGGTAACACCCAAGCCAGCTTTTGCAATCTGGTCAGCTGCTTCATATGTCAGCGTACCTGACTTTGATACAATACCAATAGTTCCTTTTTTGAAAATAAAGCCTGGCATGATGCCAACTTTGCATTCTTCTGCTGTAATTACACCCGGACAATTGGGTCCGATAAGTCTTGTTGGCTTTCCTTCCAAGTAATTCTTCACTTTCACCATGTCCTGCACAGGAATGTCTTCAGTGATGCAAACCACCAATCCAATGCCTGCTTCAGCTGCTTCAATGATGGCATCTGCCGCGAATGCTGGTGGAACAAAGATGATGCTCACATCAGCCCCAGTATTTTTCACAGCATCTGCAACGGTATTGAAAACAGGACGATCCAAGTGCTTGCTTCCGCCTTTTCCGGGGGTAACACCACCCACTACTTGGCTTCCGTATTCGATCATTTGGGTTGCGTGAAAAGTACCCTCAGTACCTGTAAATCCCTGCACAATGATTTTGGATGATTTGTTTACTAAAACAGACATTGTAGTATCGTTATTTTGTGTCGCGAAGATAATAAAAAAAGGAGAGGGGCTTGACTAGGAGTTTAAAAGTTTGTCCATGTCCCGATCATTCTGAATTTTACCCCTCGACTCGAGCATTCTCATGTCTTTGGCGTCTTTAAGGAATTCAGAGGCAAAGATGAAATTGTTGAGTCGCTCATTCTTGCTGAAGATGATTTCTTTGTTGCTGCCTTCCCACTCTTTCCTGCCCTGGTACATGTAGATGATCTTGTCGCCAATTTCCATCACACTGTTCATGTCGTGCGTATTTACCACTGTTGTGATATTGAAATCCTGGGTAATTTCCTTGATCAGTTTATCAATCACCAGAGAAGTCTGCGGGTCCAGTCCGGAGTTGGGCTCATCACAAAAAAGGTATTGAGGGTTTAGTACGATTGCTCTTGCAATACCCACTCTCTTTTTCATGCCTCCGCTCAATTCTGCGGGTGATTTTTTGTGCGCTTCACTAAGATTGACTCGGTCCAAAACCTCATCCACTCTTTTTTGCTTTTCTGCTTTTGTTTGATGGGTAAACATATCCAGAGGGAACATGATGTTTTGCTCAACGGTCATGCTGTCAAATAATGCAGATCCTTGAAATAGCATTCCGATCTTTCTGCGCATGACTTTTTTCTGATCAGCATTCAACTGGGTAAAATTCACCCCATTATAGATGATGTTTCCCGCGTCTGGTTCGAGCAATCCAACCAGACATTTCATCAATACTGTTTTTCCACTTCCGCTGGCACCAATGATCAGGTTGCACTTTCCGGTATCAAAAGATGCGCTGAAATCCTCAATCACCGTTTTGTTTGAAAATCCCTTTTTTATATTTTCTACAACAATCATCTCTTGGTTATAAAAGTATGGCTGCCAGTAAATAATCTGCCAACAATATCATGATACAGCTTGTAACAACCGCAGTGGTACTCGCCCTGCCAATTTCCAATGCACCTCCTCTTACGTTGTAACCAAAATAAGCCGGAATGGCCGTAATGATGAATGCAAAAGTATAGGCCTTGGTCAATGCGAAAGTTACGTTGTAGGGTACAAATGAATCCAACAATCCTCTGTCATAAATTTCATGTGGCAATATTCCAGTGATATCTCCTATCATTCGTCCTCCCCATATGCCCAATGTCATTGCTATAATAACCAACAATGGTATGGTTATCAGCGCTGCAATGATTTTTGGCAGGATGAGAAATGCTTTTGTATTGATGCCCATGATTTCCAATGCATCGATCTGTTCACTCACCCTCATATTGCCCAATTCGGATGAAATTTTACTTCCAACCACACCGGCAAGTACTATACAAGTGATGGTGGGTGCAAATTCCAGGATAACACTGTCGCGCACAATTTGTGCGATTACAGATCGGGGAATAATGGGGCTTACAAATTGGTAAGCAGTTTGAAGGGTTGAAACAGCACCGATAAAAAGTGAGATGATGGATACGATGCCCAAAGAGCCAATGCCCAATTCAACACACTGATGCATGAGTTCCTTCCAGTACATGCGCCAATGTTCAGGCTTGGTGAACATGCCCTTGATCATCAGAAGAAATTCACCTAATCTAGAGAAGATGTTCATCCTTTATCGGCTTTCCTCATTTTATATTGTGCATCAATTACTGCAATCACAACCATGTTCAAAATGCTTCTCGTTGAAGAACCAATTTGAAGCACGTGTACTGGTTTTTTCAATCCCAGCAATACGGGTCCAATGGCATCAGCCCCACCCACCTCTTGCAATAAATTATATGCGATGTTTCCCGCACTCAAGTTCGGGAAAATCAATGTATTTACTTCACCGGCATCGATCAATTCAGAAAATGGATAGCTCTCACGCATCACATCCTTGTTGAATGCAACGATTCCCTGCATTTCACCATCCACGATCAATGATGGATTTTTTTGCTTGACAATCGCTCTGGCATTCCTGACTGTTATGGCCTCAGGCGTATCACTGCTTCCGAAATTGGAATAACTCAGCATGGCAACACGAGGTGTAATACCAAAAGTTCTAACCTCCTTTGCAACAAGCAGGGTGATGTCGGCCAACTCTTCGGCAGTAGGGTTGAAGTTGACGGTGGTGTCGGCAAGAAACAGGGGACCCTTCTTGGTAAGCATGATGTACATGCCTGCAATTTTGCAGACTCCTTCTTCTTTTCCTATGATTTGAATAGCCGGACGAATGGTATCAGGATAACTCCTGCTCAATCCAGATATCATGGCATCAGCATCACCCATTTCAACCATCATACAACCAAAATGATTTCTGTCCCTCATCAACTTGTCTACCTCTTGGCTGTTGACACCTCTGCGCTGACGTTTCTTGAAGAAAATCTCGCCATACTTTTTTCGGACTTCTTTTTCATCCTGACTTTTAGGATTGATGATTTGTATACCTTCTAAATTGATATTGTACTCCTCGCAGAGTGATCTTATGATTTCCGGTGTACCCAATAAAATAGGAATGGCAATTCCCTCATCCAATGCAATCTGAGCAGCCTTCAACACATTGGTATTTTCTGCATCAGCAAATACCACGCGTTTGGGATCTCTTCTTGCTTTTGCACCCAATGCACGTACAAGTTGATTGTCGATTCCCAGTCTCTTATTAAGTTCTATTTCATATGCGCTCCAATTGGAGATGGGTTTTTTCGCAACACCCGAATCCATTGCTGCTTTTGCAACAGCTGGAGAAACAGTACTGATGAGTCTTGGATCCATTGGTTTGGGGATGATATAATTCGGGCCAAATGCAATGGTGTATTCATTGTATGCCATGTTCACAATATCAGGAACAGGTCCATTTGTCAACTCCGCCAATGCTTTGACTGCAGCCAGCTGCATGGCCTGATTGATTTGGGTAGCCCTGACATCAAGCGCACCCCTGAATATGTATGGGAATCCCAATACATTGTTCACCTGGTTTGGATAGTCTGACCTACCTGTAGCCATGATAATGTCCTCTCTGCAAGAAGTCGCATCTTCCCAACTGATTTCAGGATCAGGATTGGCCATGGCAAATACAATTGGATTTTTTGCCATTGATTTCACCATTTCTTTGCTTACCACATTGCCCTTGCTCAGTCCGATGAATACATCCGCTCCTTTGAAAGCCTGCTCCAGCGTGATTTCTTTTTTGTCGACTGCAAAGAATTGCTTTCGCTGATCGAGGTCATCTCTTTTTTTATGGATGAGTCCTTTCGAATCAAACATCAATACATTTTCTTTCTTTGCTCCCAGTGCCATGTAAAGTTCCACACAAGCCATCGCTGCTGCTCCTGCACCGTTGACTACAAATATGACTGTTGAAATATCTTTTCCCTGCAATTCGAGTGCATTGAGCAATGCAGCAGAACTGATGATCGCCGTACCATGCTGATCATCGTGCATCACTGGAATGTTCATCTCCTCTTTCAGCCTTTGTTCAATGTAAAAGCATTCAGGTGCTTTGATATCTTCTAAATTGACGCCACCGAAAGTTGGTTGAAGTGCTTTTACGATCTCAACAAATTTTTCTGGATCTTTTTCGGCGATCTCAATATCAAACACATCTATGTCAGCAAAAATCTTGAACAATACTCCCTTTCCCTCCATGACTGGTTTTCCAGCCTCCGGACCAATATCTCCCAAACCTAAAACTGCAGTTCCATTGCTGATTACAGCAACCAGGTTTCCTTTTGCTGTATACTTGTACACATTCTCTATGTCTTCAAATATCTCTTTACAAGGCTCTGCTACACCCGGAGAATAGGCAAGAGATAAATCTCTCTGGGTCTTTGCTTCTTTGGTTGGAACCACTTCAATTTTACCGGGTCTTCCTTTGGCATGGTATTCCAATGCTTGTTCTTTCCTTAATTTTTGTTGCATACAGCAGTTTTAGTCGTTCAATTGGTTCAGAGTGTAGCCCCTAGAGTTGCCATCATCCTCATGCCAATTTCAATTGCATCTTCATCTATATCAAATGTAGGTGTGTGAACACCTGAAACAATGTTTTTTTGTTTGTTGCCAGTGCCCAGCCTGAAAAAGCAGCCGGCAATTTTTTGTGAATAATAGCCGAAGTCCTCGGCACCCATTCTCAACTCACCCTCTTCAACATTGCTTTCTCCAATAGTGGAAATTGCGATGGATCTTGCTCTTTGGGTAATGGCAGGATCGTTGTGAACAGCGGGATAGCCCACATCAATCTTAAAATCAATTTCAGCGCCGGATGATGTTGCTATTCCCTCAGCCACCTCCTGCATTCTTTTGTGTGCATTGAATCTCCAAGGTTCATCCATGGCCCTGAAAGTGCCCATCAGTTTTACTTCAGCAGGAATTACATTGGTGGTAAAACCGCCATTGATGGCACAGATAGAAAGTACAGATGGAGAGAGCGGATCTCTGTCGCGGCTGACTACTTTCTGCAATGCAACTACCAGCTCTGATGCAGCCAAAACAGTGTCAGCTGTTAAGTGAGGCGTAGCAGCATGTCCACCTTTACCTTTTACAGTAACATATATTTCATCCGCACTGGCCATCGCTTTACCGGTTCTGAAACTCAATTTTCCAGTTTCAAGAATTGGATGAACATGCAAACCAATGATGGCTGTTGGAGCTGGATTTTCCAGTACCCCTTCTTTGATGAGTATGCTTGCACCACCAGGATTCTTTTCTTCACCCGGTTGGAAAATAAGTTTCACTGTTCCTTCCCAATCCTGTTTTGTGTCATGTAGAATTTTTGCTGCACCCAACAAAATGGTGGTATGTACATCATGTCCGCATGCATGCATGACACCAGGAATTTTGGACGCATAAGCAGTATTGTTTTCTTCTTGTATGGGAAGTGCATCAATATCCGCTCTCAAGGCAATAACCCTGTTTGATTTTTTGCCCTCAATCAACGCAACGACTCCAGTTTCTGCCATTACCTTGAATGGAATGCCCAACGATTGAAAGTGATTCTGTATAAATTGTGATGTATTGAATTCCTTGTAGCTCAATTCAGGATGGGCATGCAAATGATGCCGCACACTTCTGTATGTTTCAAAATAAGCTTTGGAAAGTGATTCAATTTTGTCTTTCAACATGTTCGTACATATTTGCAATCAATCATTCACCTTGTTCTCTGCCATGGCAAGCCTTGAATTTTTTTCCGCTTCCACAAGGACAAGGATCGTTTCTTCCAACTTTTGGACCTACTCTGACAGGCTCTGATTTTGAAATTTGTGACGGATCATGGTACTCATTGCCACCTTCCAAGATCTCATTGGATGAAGCTGAACTGAACTCATCTTTTCGCTCTTTCATCTTGCTCATGTCGGTCTTAGACTCTTTCCCTTCTCTCAATGACTGGGTACTGTTTTCGGCTGGAAGAGATGCGTGACAGAGATATGAAACAATTTCTTTGTTGATTTCAGCATCCATGTTGGAAAAAAGTTCAAATGCTGATTGTTTGTAAATAACCAAAGGATCTTTTTGCTCGTAGACTGCTGTTTGTACACTCTGCTTCAAATCATCCATAGCTCTCAGGTGTTCTTTCCAACTGTCGTCGATGATCGAAAGTGTGATGGATTTTTCCAGAGAGGAGAGAAGTTCCAAGCCCTTCGTTTGAATTGTTTTATCAAGGTTGGTCAAAACATTGGCTGTTTTTTTACCATCCGTAAATGGAACAAAAACATTGGTGATATGATTTCCTTGTGTGAGTTTGACATTTTGAAAAATGGGCAGTGCCTGTTTGGCAATCGATTGCTTTCTGAATTGATAGTGTTGGATTGCTTCCTGGTAGAGCTTTTCACTCAGCTCTTGCGGATTTCCTTTTTCCAGCTCTGCAGGATTGATGGCAGTATTGACCCCAAGCTGCATGATCGTATTCAAGGAGAATCCTTCATGGTCTGCAGTTCCTGCATATTGATTGATCAGTCCAGATGCAACTGAATAAAATGCATTGTCAAGATCTAGTGCAAGTCGCTCACCAAACAAGGCATGTTGTCTTTTGCTGTACACAACATTTCTTTGTTTGTTCATGACATCATCATATTCCAACAATCTTTTTCTGATACCAAAGTTGTTTTCTTCCACTTTTTTCTGAGCTCTTTCGATGCTCTTGGTGATCATGCTGTGCTGGATGACTTCACCTTCTTTGTAGCCCATCCTGTCCATCAGAGAAGCAATTCTGTCGCTTCCAAACATTCTCATCAGATCATCCTCCAATGAAACATAGAATTGTGAAGAACCTGGATCGCCCTGTCGGCCAGCGCGACCTCTCAATTGTCTGTCAACACGCCTGCTTTCATGTCGTTCTGTACCAATGATTGCGAGTCCACCTGCTTCTTTTACACCGGGTCCCAATTTAATATCCGTTCCTCGTCCAGCCATGTTGGTAGCTATGGTAACATTCCCTGCCAATCCTGCTTCTGCAACCACTTGAGCCTCTCTTGAGTGTTGTTTTGCATTCAACACATTGTGTGGTATTTTTTTCTGTTGCAGCATCCGGGAAAGAAGTTCAGAGACTTCAACAGATGTTGTACCTACAAGTATGGGACGTCCAGCATTCCGGAGCTGTTCCACTTCGTCGATGACTGCTTTGAACTTTTCTCTCTTTGTTTTATACACCAGATCTTCCTGGTCTTTTCTGATCAGATTTAGATTGGTTGGTATAGATACCACATCCAATTTATAGATGTTCCACAACTCTGCTGCCTCTGTTTCTGCAGTACCTGTCATACCAGCCAGCTTGTGATACATTCTGAAATAATTCTGCAGGGTAACAGTGGCATAGGTTTGGGTTGCCGCTTCGATTTTGACATTTTCTTTTGCTTCGATGGCTTGATGGAGACCGTCACTGTATCGCCTTCCCTCCATGATCCTGCCAGTTTGCTCATCCACTATTTTTACCATTCCATCCAGCACAACATATTCAATATCTTTTTCAAAAACAGTATATGCTTTTAACAATTGTTGAATGGTATGTATACGATCAGCTTTTTGAGAATATTCCTGCAGCAGTGATTCTTTTCGACTTATTTTTTCATCTATAACAGCATTGCTTTTTTCAATATCAGCCAATTCGATGGAGAGATCAGGAAGTACAAAGAGATTGGGATCTTCACCGGCTTTGGTGATATAATGCAATCCTTTGTCGGTCAGTTCAACCTGATTGTTTTTTTCATCGATGTGAAAGAAAAGTTCTTCGTCAACAACCGGCATTTGTTTTTGCTGTTCAGCAAGATAGAAGTTCTCGGCTCTTTGCAGTTTAACTTTGATGCCCGGCTCGCTGAGGAATTTGATCAATGCTGAGTTTTTTGGCAGCCCCCTGTAAGCACGCATCAGATGCAATCCACCTTCCTGCGGACCATCTTTTCCTTCAGCGATGAGCTTTTTTGCATCCTGCAGTGACTTGGTCACTATTTGTTTTTGAACCTCCACCAACTGTTGTATTCTTGGCTTGTGAACATGATACTGTTGGTCATCGCCTTTTGCAACGGGTCCGGATATGATCAAGGGTGTTCTCGCATCATCGATCAAGACACTATCCACTTCATCCACCATGGCAAAATGGTGTTTACGTTGCACCATTTCATCTGGAGAGTGAACCATGTTGTCTCTTAAATAGTCAAATCCAAATTCATTGTTGGTTCCGTATGTAATATCAGCTTGATAGGCTTTTCTTCTTGCATCAGAATGTGGTTGATGTTTGTCGATGCAATCCACAGTGAGTCCGAGCCATTCGAACAATGTTCCGTTCCATTCAGAGTCGCGTTTTGCCAAATAGTCATTCACCGTTACAATGTGAACACCTTCTCCGGCCAATGCATTGAGATAGGCAGGCAATGTGGAAACCAATGTTTTTCCTTCGCCTGTTGCCATCTCTGATATTTTGCCTTGATGCAGAACAGTTCCTCCAATCAGCTGAACGTCATAATGCACCATGTTCCAGTTTACCAAATTGCCGGCTGCCATCCAGCTAGTTTTGAAAACGGATTCGTTTCCTTTGATGACAACATAGTCTTTTCTAACACTCAGATCACGATCCAAATCAGTCGCGGTTGCCGTTAGCTCTTCATTTTCTTTGAACCTCCTGCCTGCTTCTTTTACAACGGCAAATGCCTCCGGCAGCAAATCACTCAATATTTCTTCAATTTGCCCATCCCGCTTCTTTTTGAGTTCGTCTACTTGTTTGTAGAAATCATCCTTTCCCAAAATATCCTCTGCGGGCAATTGCTCTGCAGCCTTTTCCAGGTCAGTTATGGATTGATTGATCTCTTTTAGGTGATCTTGGATCCTTGATTTGAATTCTTGGGTTTTTGCCCTCAGCTGGTCGTTGGTCAGACTGGCATATGATGAAAAGTGCGTATTGATTTTTTCTACGATCGGATAGATGAGTTTTACGTCTTTTTCCGACTTGCTGCCTCCCAGAATCTTCGTTAAAAATGTAAACATAACCTTCGGTTCTTTCTAAGGGGTCAAATTTAGTTCATTTATGCTGAAAGGAGGGGTTCAACGAAGGCAAAGCATTACCTTTGACATCCAATTCGCGAATATATCAGTATGAAAAGAGGATTTTACGCACTGTTTATTGTTTTATTAACAAGTTTTGGAGCTTTTTCACAGGATGGATTTCAGGTAAACGGCCGCTTGGTTGATACCCTCGGAAATCCCATTTCCCGTGCTACCGTGGGTGTTTACATTGCAGGTGGAAAAGACACCATCAAGACCATCACAAACAACGTGGGATTCTTTTTGATCAAGGGCATTCCTGATAGAAAATTCGTGCTGATGATATCCAGTTTGGGATACGGCACCTCCCTAAAAGCCTACACGATCCCAGTTGACGAGGAAGTCCTCAAGCTGGAAGAGATCAAGTTGCTTCCATCATACAGCTCCATGCAGGAAATCATCGTGTCTGTACCACCCATCATTGTAAAGGAAGATACCGTGGAATACAAGGCTGATTCATTCCGTCTGAAACCCAACGCAATGGTGGAAGATCTGCTGAAGAAAATGCCAGGAATTGAAGTCGATAAAAATGGAAACATAACTGCACAAGGAAAGACAGTAACCAAGGTGAGAGTAAATGGCAAGGATTTTTTCAGTGGTGATCCCAAAGCTGCAACCCAGCAATTGTCTGCGGATATGATTGACAAAGTGCAGGTGGTTGATGATTATGGAGACCTGGCCAATGCATCAGGTATCAAAGATGGCGAGCCGGACAAGGTCATCAATTTGCAATTGAAGAAAGACAGAAACAGAGGGGTATTCAGCAGAACTACCGTGGGTGCTGGAACAAATGATAGATATGCCGCAACTACCAACGTGAATTTCTTCAACAACAATAAACAGCTTTCTGTTTTTGGAGGTGCCAACAACAACAACTCAAGTACATTTGATTTCAACAGCAGTGGTGGTGGTGGATTTGGTGGACAAGGTGGAGGAGGCGGTGGACGAGGATTCCAGATCAACATTGGAGGAAACAACCAGAGTGGAATAGGTGGACAAGAAGGGTTGAGTACAACCAACTCGCTGGGATTCAATTTCAGGAACGATCTGGAAAATAAAAAAGGATCCGTTTACGGAAACTATAGCTACTCCTCACGTAAAACAGAAATCGAAAGAGATATCGCATCGCAAAACTTTTTCCAGAACACTAAATTTCTCAATCACCAGGTCGTCAACTCTACGTCCAATGTATACACACACAGGGCTTCCTTGAATTTTGAATGGAACATCGACTCTTTTAATTATGTCAAATTCATTCCAGAGTTTTTTGCAAGAGAAAATAATACCAATTCGGCGAGTGTATTTGATTATTTGAAGAATGATACCGATACTACCAGCTTTGGTAAAAACAATGATTTCTCAAAGTCCTTTACTCCAAGCTTCAATGGAAACCTGATTTTCAATCACAAATTTCAAAAGCGCGGTAGAAATCTTTCGGTCAATATTACTGGCGGGTACAACAGCACAGATGGTGAGAGTGATAAAAATAATTTGACCCGTAATTATCTTTTGAACAAGACCGATAGTGTGATCTTGAAGCAAAATGTAAACACGAACAATCAGTCAGATAATTTCAATATACGCTTCAACTTCTCCGAGCCTATCATGCAGGGGCGATACCTCGACTTGATATATTCATACAGTCAATCTTATGTAAACAATGACCGTGCAACATTTGTGGAGGACCCACTTGGCAATGCTGTATTTTCTGAGTTGCTGAGCAATGCTTTCGAAACAGATTTCATTCGTCAGCGCATCGGTGCCAATATCAGGACGGTTCGCAAAAAATACAATTACACTTTCGGAGCGAGCTCACAGCCTGTATATCAGAGAGGATATTCTATCTCAAAAGATTCTGCCTACACACCGATTAAGAGAATCAATTTGCTTCCGTCCGCGAACTTTGCATACAATTTTACGCGCAACAAAACATTGCGATTCTTTTACAATGGAAACGCCAATCAACCTACATTTTCACAATTGCAACCTGTGAAAGACGTATCCAATCCACAGTACCAGATCCAAGGCAACCCATTGTTGAAACCTGAGCTCGCACATATTTTCAGTCTATCTTTCAATAATTTGAATTTTCTAACTGGACAAACTTTTTTCATTGGAACCAACTTTAATTTCACGAACAACCAGATTGTTAACAATACCAGCAGAGTCGGAAACAATGGGGCTCAGCTGACTACTTACGAAAATGTAAATGGTGCTTATTCCGCAAGCGGATTTTATAATTTCAGCAAACCATGGAGCAATCGCACATATATCATTTCCTTCAACGGTTCTGCTGCCTTCAATAACAGCATTACTTTTATCGACAATATTCAGAATTTTGGAAAGACACTCTTGTTTGCACAAGGTGCAAAATTTGAGATCAATTGGAAAGAATGGCTCGAATTTGACGTGGGTGGACGATATGGTGTAAACAACACAAGATATTCTCTTGCGGGACAGCCCAATGTCAATTATCATAGTTGGACCCTCACCAATAATTCTCGTATTGATTTTCCGGGTGGTTGGGTATTCAGACATGATATAGAATATATCATCAACAGAGGATTGTCATCTGCTGTGAATCAAAACATTGCTTTATTGAATGCCAATTTTGAAAAGACCCTTTTCAAAAAGAAAAATGGTATTTTCAGGATATCTGGATTTGATATTTTAAACCAAAATAAAGCGATCGCTAGAACAGTCAATGGAAACAACATTGTTGATACCAGGGTGAACAGACTCACAAGATATTTCATGATGAGTTTTATTTACCGATTCAACAAATACAAAGGGCAGCAGCCTTCTTCCAACATGGGTGGTCCTGGCGGTGGACAAATGAGGGATGTTAGATTCTAATGGATTCTGTCACACACATAGTACTTGGTGCATGTGTTGGTGAGGTTTTAATGGACAAAAAAGCTGGTAGAAAAGCCATGCTTTGGGGGGCTTTGGCTCAAAGCGTACCTGACATTGACTTTCTCAACGGTGCATGGATGCCCCTCACTAAAGAATTGATGGCACACAGGGGCATCACGCATTCCTTCCTTTTCACATTTCTTTCCTCTCTATTTCTTGCTTTGGTTGCCAGCAGGTTGCATAAAAAAGGATGCAATCAGCATGTCAAAATGGGTTTCATTTTTTCTCATTGAAGCACTGATTCACATTATGCTGGATTCTTTGAATAATTATGGTACTGGATTGTTCGAGCCGTTCCCATCCATGAGAATCGCATTCAATCTTTTATATGTTGCCGATCCATTGTTTACAATTGCACCGTTGTTTGTTTTCTTTTTCTTGTTGTTTTCAAGAATGGATCATTTGCACCGCATCAAATGGGCAAGGTTTGGAATATGGGTTCCCATCTTTTATTGCTGCTTTGCTTTGGTGAACAAGATCAACATAGAAAAAAGTGTCTCGAAACATCTGACCCATTCATCAATATATTTTACAGCGCCAACACTGTTGAATAATTTTCTGTGGACCGCTGTTATTAAGGACAGCACTGGTTTTCAGGTTGGGTACAAATCTATTTTCGGCAAAGAAGGATTTGCATTTACAAGGTTTGAGCAAAACCAAAATTACTTGGATAGCATACATGATCACCAGGAAGTGATGGATCTCAAACTATTTTCACAGGGGTTCTATATACATGAAAAATGGAACGATACTTTGGTCTTCAATGACTTGAGATTTGGTCAGATCAATGGCTGGGAAAACCCATCCAGTAAGTTCGCTTTTCACTACTTTTTATCTCATCCTGCTGACAATGATCTGGTGGTGCAGCGAGGTAGGTTTGCGGCGCTCAATGTAAAATCTGCAAAAGTATTGTGGACAAGGATGTTTGATCTTAAATAAAAAACCCTGGATGAACCAGGGTTTCAAGAAGTGATTTGCAGATATTAAAGTCCCATTTTCTTTTTAAGATTCACATCAATGGCGTCCAGGAATTCCTCGGTATATAGGAAATGTTCGTCATGGTTCACCTTATTTCCATGGATGCATACAGCAAGGTCTTTCGTCATTTTGCCTTCTTCAACTGTTTCAATACACACCGCTTCCAGTGCGTCTGAAAATTTAATCAGGTCTTGATTGTTATCCAGTTTTCCTCTGAATGCAAGTCCACGGGTCCATGCAAATATTGATGCAATCGGATTGGTGCTGGTCGGCTTTCCCTTTTGATGATCGCGGTAGTGGCGGGTAACAGTTCCATGGGCAGCTTCTGATTCCATGGTTTTCCCATCGGGGGTAACCAAAACGGATGTCATGAGACCAAGAGATCCAAAACCCTGCGCAACCGTATCGCTCTGAACATCTCCGTCGTAGTTTTTGCAAGCCCAAACAAATTTTCCATTCCACTTCAATGCACTGGCAACCATATCATCAATCAATCTGTGTTCATAAGTAATGCCGGCTGCTTCATATGATGTTTTAAATTCATTTTCGTAAATATCCTGGAAGATATCTTTGAAACGTCCGTCATATTTTTTTAAAATGGTATTTTTTGTACTCATATAAAGTGGCCATCCCTTCTGAAGTGCCATGTTGAAACAACTCCTTGCAAAGCCTTTGATACTCTCATCTGTGTTGTACATGCTCATGGCAACACCTGCTCCTTTGAATTGGTATACTTCGTGTTCAATGATTTGACCATCTTCTCCTTCAAATTTAATAGTCAGTTTTCCTTTGCCAGGCACTGTAAAATCAGTTGCACGGTATTGGTCACCAAATGCATGGCGCCCAACGATGATGGGGCTGTCCCAGTTGGTAACCAGTCTAGGTATATTTTTAATCACAATCGGTTCGCGGAATACAGTTCCGTCAAGAATGTTTCTGATTGTTCCATTTGGACTCTTCCACATTTGCTTGAGGTTGAATTCTTTCACACGGGCTTCATCTGGAGTAATGGTCGCGCATTTGATTCCGACACCGTATTGTTTGATGGCGTTGGCAGCATCAATGGTTACTTGGTCATTGGTTTGATCACGGAATTCTACTCCCAGGTCATAATATTTGATATCAAGATCCAAGTAGGGAAGAATCAATTTATCCTTGATAAACTTCCAGATGATTCTTGTCATCTCATCGCCATCCAATTCAACAACTGGATTCAATACTTTGATTTTTGCTGCCATAAGGTAATTTTAAGGCTGCAAAGGTACTGACTGTATACCAATTATACAATGGTTTTGGGGCGAGATTATGCTTCCATTTGATGGCTTTCTTCCAACAGCGCAGTTTGTTTTTCTGCAAGATGCCGGAGTTTGTCAACTGACATGAATTTAAAATGTTTGGCCCTGAATCTGATCAGTTGTTCTTTTTCAAAATCCGCCAGGATTCTTGAAACTTGTTCTTTGGTGGTACCAGCCAGGTCAGCCATTTCCTGTCGGTCGATGTGAACACGGATGCCATGTCCAGTTTGCTTGTAATTATATGTATCTGCAAGGTGAACGAGAATGCCTGCCACTTTTTCTTTCACAGTTTGTTGTGCGATTTGCAGTAGTTTGACTTCGGTCGTTCTGATTTCTTTCAAAAATATTTTTCTGATTTCCTCTTGGAGCAATTCGTTTTTTTGATAAAGGTTTTTGAAAAAACCAAGTTCGATAAAACAAATTCTGTTGTCCTCCACAGCAGTTGCGGTGTAGGGTTGCAGACCGGTGTAGCTTAAGAATCGGTGTCCCATTGTTTGTCCGGGTCCGATCAGTCTCAAGATGAAAGGTCTTTGTGAATCTGCGTTCATCTCTAATTTGATGACGCCGGTTTGGATGAAGTAGATGCCATTGATTTCATCTCCTTCTCTAAAAATCAATTCGCCTTTTTTGAATTCATAGTGGTGTTTGAAAGGCTTGTAAACTCCGTGATCTTCGCCGAAAGATTTCAGCATGATGCAATTCTTGACTGTGCAGGTCTGACAGTAGGATGTAATTCTGGTCATGGGTAAGCGGTTTAAAAAGTTAATAAAAGGGTGTGTATGCTACCAACCAGATAATGCAATATTAATTGTTTAATGATATCGCCTTCCAATACCTATGAAAACATTACAAAAAAGTTACAAATCCGCATTTTACGTGCAAATCCGGCCGATTTTGAATTCAGCAGCTAATTGGTTAATTTTGCACTCCTTTTATTTAAAAGGTGTAGCAATACACAGGTAAAGCTAATTAGGCGAGGTAGCTCAGGTGGTTAGAGCGTCGGATTCATATCCGCCGCGGCGGACTCGGGTTCAAGATAGAGAGTAAAAAAATTAGGCGAGGTAGCTCAGGTGGTTAGTGCGTCGGATTCATATCCGCCGCGGCGGACTCGGGTTCAAGATAGAGAGTAAAAAAATTAGGCGAGGTAGCTCAGGTGGTTAGAGCGTCGGATTCATAACCCGAAGGTCTCGGGTTCAACTCCCGATCTCGCTACAAAGGTCTCAAATGAGGCCTTTTTTATGATGTTCACAGTTTATATATTATACTCTCAGAAATACAAAAAACACTATACGGGCTTTACTTCTAATCTGGCGGGCAGGTTAAAGAGTCATAATGATTTTGGGAGGGACTGGACTTCAAAATATCGACCATGGAAATTGATATTTTCAAAAGATTTCTTAGACAAGAGTGAAGCTATAGGGTATGAAAAATGGTTAAAAAGTGGTGTTGGCAGAGATTTTATTCAAACATTGGAGCTTTGAGTTAGGATTCATATCCGCCGCGGCGGACTCGGGTTCAACTCCCGATCTCGCTACAAAGGTCTCAAATGGGGCCTTTTTTTATGCAAACAAAAGGCTGCGGGTCCTGTAGACATCTAAAAAGATGATGTATCTTTTAAGTCATTTAGTCCATTGACAAATCTTCTGTATGAAACAAACATTCACTTTGATGTGTCTAACGTCATGCATCTTGCTATCTGGGATTGCAATAAGTCAATCCAAATCACCCCAGGCCAAAACCAATTTCGGTGTGGTGGAAGGCATGAAAGAAAAAAGCGGAATTCTTTCCTTTAAGGGAATTCCTTTTGCAGCGCCACCTATAGGTAATTTTAGATGGAGAGAGCCACAACTTCTGAAAAAATGGGAAGGAGTGCTTCAAACAAAGCAATTCGGACCCAGAGCGATGCAGGCTCCCATATTTGGTGATATGAATTTTAGATCCAACGGTATGAGCGAAGATTGTTTGTATCTGAATGTGTGGACACCTCAAGCAAAAGGGGCATTGCCCGTATTGGTTTATTTCTATGGTGGTGGTTTTGTAGCAGGGGATGGTTCCGAAGGTCGATATGATGGCGAGAGCATGGCTAAAAAAGGAATTGTAACCATCACAGTGAATTATAGGTTGGGGGTATTTGGTTCCCTCGCGCATCCTGAACTTAGCAAAGAGTCACCTTATCATGCTTCTGGAAATTATGGATTGCTGGATCAGGCTGCTGCACTTAAATGGGTGAAAGAAAATATTATCAACTTCGGTGGGGATCCTAATAAAATTACGATCGCTGGTGAATCTGCCGGATCTGTTTCTGTGAGTGCACAAATGGTTTCACCACTGTCAAGGGATTTGATCGCAGGTGCCATTGGGGATAGCGGATCTCTGCTTGGAGCCCTTCCTCCAGTCCCATTGGCAGATGCAGAAAAAAATGGATTGGAGTTTTCCAAGAAAACAGGAGTTTCGTCCATGGCTGAATTAAGAAAACTTTCTTCTGATTCAATTTTGAACGCGGCAACCAAACACGGACCCTTTAGATTTCCAACAACACTCGATGGTTATTTCTTTCCTAAAGATCCTATGTCTATTTTCAAGGCAGGCGAACAGGCGCAGGTCCCGCTTTTGGTTGGATGGAACTCAGAGGAATCTGGAGCAAGAGCCATTATGGGAAAAGAAGCATTTACTGTTCAAAATTTTCAAAATGCAGTAAAGAGACTTTATGGCGATAACAGTCAGGCCATATTAAATGTTTACACACCTTCGATTGATGAAGAAGTAGAGAAAGTCGCTACCGAACTCGCCGGAGATCGTTTTATCAGCTTCAGCACATGGCGATGGGCAGACATGCATGAAAAAACGGGAAAGGGCATTCCTGTTTACAGATATTATTATACCAGACCACGTCCACCTATGACACCAGAAATGGGCGATGCTGTTGCTGGCATGGCAGGAGGTGTTCAAAGAAATACCGGAGCCCCCAAGCCACCAATACCAAAAGGCGCTGTGCATTCAGCTGAAATTGAATATTGCATGGGCAATCTTCATTACAACAAAGTGTATGCCTGGACCAAAGACGATTATAAAGTATCAAATACCATTCAGGACTTCTTTGCGAACTTTATAAAAACAGGTAATCCCAACGGGAAGTCATTGCCCAATTGGCCTGCAAAAAAGACCGCAAAGCCTTCCCCAGTGATGTATATTGATGTAACAAGTGAGTCAAAGCAAGATCCGTTCGCTTAACGATACGAACTTTTGCAATCATTGATCAAGTAAAAAAATCAATTGCATGCAGGTAATACTTGGCATTATATTTCATTTCGTTGGTGGCTTTGCTTCAGGAAGTTTTTATGTTCCCTACAATAAAGTGAAAGGCTGGTCATGGGAGAGTTATTGGATTGTTGGTGGATTGTTTTCATGGTTGATTGTGCCACCAATTGCTGCATGGCTAACGATACCACATTTCAGTGAAATCATTTCATCAACCGATACAAGTATATTGAAATGGACATTTTTCTGGGGGATATTATGGGGGATAGGTGGATTGACGTATGGACTGGGAATGCGATACCTGGGTATGTCGCTGGGCAATTCGGTACTGTTGGGATTCACTTCCGCTTTCGGGGCACTGGTTCCTTCAATTTATTACAACATGGTTCCCACACCAGGAAAAACAACTTTTTCTGATCTCGTTTCAACCGATTGGGGAAGAATTGTTTTGACGGGAATTGCTTTGTGTCTCATCGGCATCATCATCTGTGGGAAAGCAGGTATCATGAAGGAAAAAGAATTGCCGGAAGAAAAGAAAAAAGAATCTGTAAAAGAGTTCAATTTGGTGAAAGGCCTGATCGTTTGTACACTCTCAGGAATTTTGAGTGCATGCTTCAATTATGGCATTGAAGCTGGAACACCGATGGCTGAAAAAGCCAATGATATATGGAAAGCAGCAAATCCAGCTGCTGCCACTGAATTTCTCTATCAGAACAATGTGATTTATATTGTTCTTCTTTGGGGTGGACTCACAACGAATTTTATCTGGTGCATGATATTGAATGTCAGAAATAAATCTTTTGGAGACTATATAAACAAGTCAACTCCATTGAAATGGAACTACTTTTTTGCTGCACTGGCAGGAACCATCTGGTTCATGCAATTCTTCTTTTACGGAATGGGTGAAAGCAGATTGGGCAATGGTGCCAGCTCATGGATTCTTCACATGGCATTCATCATCCTGGTCGCGAATATTTGGGGAATAACGTTGAATGAGTGGAAAGGGACCAGCAACAAAACAAAATCCACCATTGGGATCGGCATTGCAACAATATTGCTGTCTGTGATCATTGTTGGATATGGAAACTCACTCAAAGCATAAGATTTGATTATATGGATAAGGCCAAGTCATTCAGGTATGTAAGTTATTTGTGGGAGGATGCAAAAGCATCTGCCATGGCTGGAGATGAAGTAGCATTGTTGGTTTATCGTTCCAATTTATTGGGAGCAGATCTTCGGTTGACAAACTACGGAGGAGGAAATACCTCATGCAAAACAATATCAAAAGACCCGCTCACTGGAACTGAAGTTGAAGTAATGTGGGTAAAAGGCAGTGGAGGTGATCTCGGCACCATGAAACGCAATGGTCTTGCAGCATTGTATGTAGATAGATTACGCAGTCTGCAAAATATATACAAAGGCATTGCACACGAAGATGAGATGGTTGAACTCTTCAATCATTGTATATACGATCTTCAATCCAAAGCCCCTTCAATCGATACTCCTTTGCACGGACTCCTTCCGTTCAAACACATTGATCATCTTCATCCTGACGCGGCGATTGCCATTGCTGCTTCAAAGGATGGTAAAAAAATTACTGAGGTGTTGTTTGAAGGGAAAATTGGATGGGTGGATTGGCAAAGGCCAGGATTCGATCTGGGTTTGAAGTTGAAAGCATGTCTGGATGCCAATCCTGGTATCAAAGGAATCATGTTGGGGTCACATGGACTCTTTACATGGGGAGATACTGCATACGAAAGCTATCTCAATACCTTGGAGGTGGTCGAAAAGTGTGCTGTATACCTTGATGAGAAAATCCGCACAAAAGGAAATGTTTTTGGAGGAGTAAAGATCAAATCAATTGATACTTCCATCAGAAAAACTCAAGCTTCAAAAATTGCTCCCATTCTAAGAGGAATGGCATCATCACACCAGAATGTGATTGGACATTTTACGGATGATGAAAGGGTCATGGAGTTTATCAATTCAAATGACCTTGGTCGTCTTGCGCCGATGGGCACCAGTTGTCCGGATCATTTCTTGAGAACAAAAATATCTCCGCTCATATTGAGCCTGTCTCCAGAAGAAAATCTTGATGATGTCCAGCAGATCAAAGAAAAAATATCTCCTCTTTTTAATGCATACAGAATTATGTACAAGGAGTACTATGATGCATGCAAACATGTAATCAGTCCGGGTATGCGAGACCCCAACCCGGTTGTGATTCTATATCCTGGTATTGGCATGTTCACATTTGTAAAGGATAAACAAACAGCAAGAGTTGCATCAGAGTTTTACATCAATGCCATCAATGTGATGAGAGGCGCTGAGTCTATCTCATCATATGTATCACTTCCCAAGCAAGAGGCTTTCAATATTGAATATTGGTTGCTCGAAGAAGCAAAACTTCAGCGCATGCCAAAGTCCAAAGCATTGAGCGGCAAGGTAGCTCTTGTTACAGGCAGTGGTGGAGGAATCGGTAAAGCAATTGCTAAAAAATTTGCAGAAGAGGGTGCATGTGTTGTGATTGCTGATAATCATCAAGAGCGATTGCTGGAGGCGAAAGAGCAATTTGTGCAGCAATTTGGAGCAGATCAAATTGCAAGTGAACTGATGGATGTGACAAAAATAGATACCATTGAAAAAAGCATGCAACAAGCTGCTCTCACTTTTGGTGGTATTGATATTATAGTGAACAACGCCGGTATTTCTATTTCAAAACCATTGGAAGATCACACGACGGATGACTGGGATCTTCTCTATGATATTTTAGTAAAAGGACAATTTCTTGTTACCCAGCAGGCAATCACAATCATGCGAAAACAAGGATTTGGAGGAGATGTATTGAATATTGTCAGTAAAAATGCTCTTGTAAGTGGTCCGAACAATGCAGGATATGGTTCAGCCAAAGCAGCTCAATTGCACTTGGCAAGATTGAATGCGGCCGAGCTGGGTAAAGATAAAATCAGGGTGAATGTAGTCAATCCCGATGCTGTCATTGCCGGTAGTAATATTTGGAGCGGAGGTTGGGCCGAAGGTCGCGCAAAAGCCTATGGAGTCAAGGTTGAGGAACTTCCTGCTTATTATGCAGCCCGGACTCTGTTGGGTGAAATCATTCTGCCTGAAGATATCGCCAATGCATGTTTTGTATATGTAAGCGGACTGCTCAACAAATCAACTGGAAATGTTTTGAATGTTGACGGTGGCATCTCTGCATCTTTCGTTCGATGATTTGCAATCAAACCAACTGACATGAGAATCTCACAACAAACAATTCAACTGCACAATGAAAAACTTTTTTCAGCACATCAAAGAAAGTTTGATTTCATCGCTACAGAGATTCCTCAGGTAGAATCAATCATTCAGAAATTGATTGAATTCAATGTAGCTATTCCGAGCTGGGCATTGGGAACAGGCGGCACAAGATTTGGAAGATTTCCAGGAGGAGGTGAGCCAAGAAGCCTGGAAGAGAAAATAGACGACGTGGGACTCTTGCATGCATTGAATCAATCAAGCGGAGCCATTTCTTTACACATTCCATGGGATATCCCCCAAAATTATCAATCCATACAACAGCATGCCGCTTCATTGGGCATTCGTTTTGATGCAGTCAATTCAAATACTTTTCAGGACCAACCGGATCAACAATTTTCATACAAATTTGGTTCCCTCCAACATATGGACGCCCGAATTCGAAAACAAGCCATCGCGCACAACAAAGAAGTAATCAAGCATGGCATTGAGTTGGGCTCCAAAGCCCTGACAGTATGGCTCAGCGATGGAAGCTCTTTCCCAGGACAATTGAATTTTAGAAAAGCATTTCAGAACACGTTGGAGAGTTTGCAGGAAATATATTCATCGCTACCTGCTGACTGGAAAATATTTATTGAATACAAAGCATTTGAACCAAATTTCTATGCCATGACGGTGGGTGACTGGGGACAGTCGCTGCTCTATGCAAATAAACTTGGACCTAAAGCTTATACATTGGTGGATCTGGGTCACCATCTTCCCAATGCCAATATTGAGCAGATCGTGGCATTGCTCTTAATGGAGGGGAAATTGGCTGGCTTTCATTTCAATGACAGCAAATATGGTGATGATGATCTAACTGTTGGAAGCATCAAACCTTATCAGTTGTTTTTAATTTTTAATGAACTGGTAGAGGGAATGGATGCCCGCGGATTGAATCATGCTGCCGATCTTGGCTGGATGATTGATGCGAGTCACAATGTAAAAGACCCACTGGAAGATTTGCTGCAATCTGTTGAAGCGATCATGCTTGCTTATGCACAGGCGTTGTTGGTTGATAGAAAGAAACTGAATGATGCCCAATCCTCAAACGATGTTGTCGAAGCGCAAGAACTGCTGCAATCTACTTTTCGGTCGGATCTGCGCTCAATCGTTGCCGAGGCACGAATGCGCGCTGGTGGAGCGTTGGATCCAATTCTTTTTTACCGGGAGCATGGTGTCAGGCAATCGCTTGTTAAAGAGAGAGGAACTGTCTTCAAGGCAACCGGATTATGATGAAAAAAGTCCCTGTCATACTCATTTTTGACATTGGAAAGACCAATAAGAAATTATTGTTGTTCAGTCGGCAATACAAAATGCTGCATGAGGAGACCATACAGCTTGAAGAGTCCAATGATGAAGATGGTTTCCCTTGCGAAAATATTGAGCTTCTTTCCAATTGGGTTTTGAACAGGTATCAGCATTGGAATAGCAGCGACGTTTACCAAATCATCGCTGTTAATTTCTCTGCATATGGCGCCAGTTTTGCTTTATTGAATAAAGAGGGTAAACCTTGTCTTCCACTTTATAACTACCTGAAACCATTTCCAGAAGAATTGCATCAACCTTTTTATGAACAATACGGAGGTGAAGAAAAATTTGCATTGGATACAGCATCTCCATTACTTGGTAATTTGAACTCCGGACTCCAACTGTATCGACTGGCACGACAACACCTGTCTGATTTTAAAATGGTAAAATATGCTTTGCACCTGCCTCAATACATCAGTTATTTGGTCTCTCGGAAAATGGTTTCAGATATGACCAGTCTGGGGTGTCATACTGCTTTGTGGGACTTCACCAAGAACAAATACCATGATTGGGTTTTCAGAGAGGGTATCGCAGAGAAACTAAAGCCTATTCAACCTTCTGATGCATGTACCTTGCATGGCGAATCGAATATTCCAGTGGGAATGGGATTGCATGACAGTTCAGCTGCATTGATTCCTTATCTTAAAACAATCAACGAGCCATTTGTGCTTGTTTCAACCGGAACATGGTGCATCTCATTGAATCCTTTCAACGATAGGCCACTAACGGTATCAGAACTAAAACAGGACTGTCTTTTTTATTTTTCTTACCAAGGTAGGAGAGTAAAAGCATCAAGACTTTTTGCAGGGCATGAACACGAGATGCAAGTAAAGAGATTGTTGGAGCACTTTCAGATTAAAGAGGATTTCCATAAATCGATACAGTTTGATTATGATATTATAAATAAACTCACTGCAGATATGTTGAATGATAAGGATGATTTCAATCCTCATTACTTCATTTTTTCAACCCGCAATTTGCAAGAATATTCTACTTTTAAAGTGGCGTACCACCAATTGATGTTGGACTTGGTTGCGATGCAGGTTCGCAGCATACAATTGGTCATCCAGGATACAAATGTAAAAAGCATCTATGTAGACGGCGGATTCAGCCACAATAATATATTTATGCAACTGTTGTCAAATAGTTTTCCTTCTTTCAATGTATATGCTGCAGCTGTACCACAGGCTTCTGCCATGGGTGCTGCTGTTGTCATTCATGAACATTGGAATGAATCTGCTATCCCAATTGATATTGTCCAATGCAAGCAAATTCTTCCTCTTTGAGCTGAATCAAATGCAGTACTTTTGCAGGATTCATTGAATCAAGCGGGGCATGGATAAACAAAAGAAGTTTAAGTTGATTTTGGTCTTGGGACTTTTAACCTCAGTAGGTCCCTTTTCGGTTGACATGTACCTGCCTGCATTTAATCACATTGCAGTTGATTTGAATACATCCATTTCAAATGTGATGTATTCCCTCTCAACCCCTTTTATTGGTATCTCATTTGGTCAGCTTATTTATGGATCGCTGCTGGAGCGGTTTGGCAGGAAAAAGCCGATATATGTCGGATTCACCATCTATTTACTAGCATGCACAGGTTGTATTTTTGCATTCAGTGTGGAAATGCTCATTGCCATGCGATTTTTCCAGGCTGTTGGCGGTTGTGTCGGCATGGTTGCAGCCAGGGCAATGGTCCGAGATATTTTTCCTCCTCATGAATTCGCAAAAATATTTTCTTCTTTGATGTTGATCGTTGCAGTATCTCCGATTCTTGCACCAACTTTTGGAGGGTATGTAACTGCATCGCTGGGTTGGCATTTTGTATTTATTTTTCTGTTCATATTGGTATCTCTTGTTTTTGTTGCTGTTTATTTCATGTTGCCTCAAACAAAAAATCCCGATACTCATTTTTCGTTGAGGCCACTTCCCATTCTCAGAAAGTACAGGGAAGTTATTGCTAACGTTCAGTTTATTTCTTTTGCACTCACAGGGGCCATTTCATATTCAGTGGTGTATACATATATTACTGGCTCACCGCATGTATTCATGGATAAGTTTCATGCAAGTGAAAAGACATATGGTTGGATTTTTGCGGTAGTAGCTGCCGGACTGATTATCTCCTCACAACTGAATAGCCTGGCATTGAATCGATTTCAAAGTAAAAAGATTTTGCGAACTGCCTTCTCCTTTCAGATTGTCATTGGAGTAATTTTTGTTTTGTTGGCAACTGCTGAACTGCTCGATATGTACAGTGCGATTGGAATAATCATTTGTTTCATTTTTTGTCAGGGATTTATATTTCCGAATGCATCTGCCTTTGCAATGGCTCCTTTTGAAAAAAACGCAGGCTCTGCATCTGCCATGTTGGGATTTTTACAAATGATGACTGGCGCTGCATCTTCTGCATTGATGGGAATTTTTCAGGAGGGATCTTTAAGGGCAATGGCAATGATCATGACCGCAAGTACAATCATTGGGTTCATGATATTTATCCTTGGAGAAAGAAAAATGGATAAAGCTGCCTCGGCGGCCTTGGTTGCAGAAGAGGACCTCGAAATGATAGAGGGTTTTTAATTCGGTTCTCTTTACTTTATTGATCAAAGTTTCATAATTTACTATTCTTAAAATCAAGCATTGTGAAACCTGTTGTTCAAATTTCACTCGACCTCACCAATATTGATGAAGCATTAGAAACTGCAGCCATGGCTTTGCGAGCAGGTGTTGATTGGTTGGAAGCCGGAACACCACTGATTTTAGCAGAGGGGTTACACGGAGTTAAGAAACTCCGTGAGGCATTTCCACATGTACCCATAGTAGCTGATTTAAAAACCATGGATGGTGGTTATTTGGAAGCAGAAATGATGGCAAAAGCAGGTGCAACGCATGTGGTTGTGATGGCAAGAGCACATCCTGAAACCATCAAATGTGTAGTACAAGCAGGGAAAGATTTTGGAGCAAAAGTAATGGGAGATAACTTGGGTTGTCCAGATATGGTATTGGGTGCAAAAGAGTTGGAAGATCTTGGCTGCGATTATATTGTTCATCATATTGGGTATGATGAACGAAGAGGCATTGCTACCATGGGAAAGAGAATGCCTAGTCCTCTCGACCAGCTGAAGGAGGTTGTCAATGCAGTCAGCGTGCCGGTTCAGGCGGTTGGAGGTTTATCACTGGAACAGGCCATTCAATGTCCCGCTTATGGTGCTCCTTTGGTAGTGCTTGGTGCACCATTGACGATTGATGCAGATGCTTTCAAGACAGCTGATGGAAATTTGGAAGCTTCCCTTCGTATGATATGTGAAAAAATTCATGCATACGTAGATATTGTTTAACACTCATTACCGGTAGCTATGAAAAAAATGATGGCCGTTGTAAATTATGCCCCAGAAAAAGGCTCGGTTGAATTAAGAGAATTGGAGGTTCCTGAAATTGGAGATGAAGATGTATTGCTCAAAGTCGAAAATGTGGGCGTTTGTGGAAGTGATTTGCATCAGTGGACAGCAGACCACAGCTGGCAAGTGAATTATCCTGTAGTATTGGGACACGAATTTGGTGGAGTAATTGCAAGGCTTGGTAAAAATGTACACAATTGGAACGAGGGTGACAGGGTTGTAAGTGAAACTGCTGCTATCATTGATCCACATAGTCCGATGACAAAAGCAGGTCTCTATAATTTAGATCCAAACCGCAAAGGTTTTGGATATGGCGTAAATGGCGCCATGACAACTTTTGTGCGTGTTCCATCACGTTGTCTTCATCAAGTTCCTGCAAATCTGGCTTTTGAACAGGCTTGTCTCACAGAGCCTTGCTGTGTGGCATACAATGCAGTAGCAGTAAATGCACAAATCAAACCGGGTGACAGGGTCATCGTACTCGGACCAGGCACCATTGGAATTTTGTGTGCAGCTGTTGCCAAACTTTGTGGGGCACATGTTGCCATTGTTGGATTGGAGGCAGATCGTGCAAGATTAAATATTGCCAAACAGTATGGTTGTGAAACCATCATCGGAGATGCAACGCAATGGGCATATGCAACCGATGTGATGGGTGCAGATGTTATCATCGATGCAGCTGGCATCAGCCAGACCCTCAAAATTGCTTTGCAACTTGTCAGGCCCAAGGGGCAAATTATAAAAGTAGGATGGGGACCTCAGCCGCTTAATTTTTCTCTTGATCCACTTGTCCAAAAAAACGTTACGCTCCAGGGTAGCTTCAGCCATAATTGGCCAATATGGGAGAAAGTAATCGGTTTGCTTTCAACAGGCTTATTAAATGTACAGCCAATCATTGGCGGTGTATGGAACTTAGATGAATGGCATACTGCATTTGAAAAAATGCACAAGGGTGAAGTTGTCAAAAGCGTTTTAAAACCTTGATCATACATGCGACTGAATAACAAAACAATCATCGTAACCGGAAGTACAACGGGAATAGGAAAAGCAATTGCCAAGCGATGTGTAAAAGAAGGCGCTAAAGTGATGATACATGGACTCGAACTTGATTGGGCAAATCAGGTCTTGGATGAGATTGGAAAGCAAAATGGATCTGTATATATTGAGGATATATCCAATGAAGGTGCCTGTGAACGTTTGGTCAACTCAACCATAAAAACTTTTGGGAAAATTGATGCTGTTGTAAACAATGCAGCAAAAGTAGTTTCATCCAATATTTCCACTACTGATCTAGATTTTTTGGAAAGGGTATTTTCAGTAAACACTTTCTCGCCTTTCATGCTTGTCAAACATGCACTCCCTTATTTGACGGAATCAAAAGGCGCTGTGTTGAACATCGGTTCAGTCAATGCATACAGCGGAGAACCCAATTTGCTTGCTTATAGTATGTCGAAAGGAGCATTGATGACCATGACGAGAAATTTGGGTGACACCTTGCACCGCGAAAATGGAGTACGTGTCAATCAAATCAATCCGGGTTGGGTCCTTACTGAAACAGAGAAGAAGAGAAAAAATGACCATGGACTGCCAGAGGATTGGTACAAAGACTTGCCCAGTGTATATGCTCCTGCAGGAAGAATTTTATGGCCAGATGAAATTGCGGCAGCTGCCATTTATTGGCTTTCCGATGAAAGCGGACCAGTCAGCGGTCAGGTGGTGGACATTGAACAGCATCCATTCATTGGCAGAAATCCTCCCAAAGACACATCCACAATCCCCACAAGAAAATAATTATGCCGCAGCTTGCAGTATTTCCCAAAGCTTTCATGTATGCACTTTGCAAAGATGGAACCATGAAACTGGGAGAATGGATAAAATTGGCCTGCGATCTGGATGTCGACGGACTCGAATGGTATGCGGGATTTATAGAAATGCAGGACAGTAAAAATTGGAAAAATTTCCGACAGCAAGTAGAAGACAATGGCAAGCAGATTCCCATGATGTGTTGCTCACCAGATTTTACACATCCCGACAAAACATTCAGGGAAAAAGAAATCACTAAACAAAAAGAATGGATCGAAATGACCTATGCCTTGGGTGGAAAGTATTGCAGGGTGTTGTCAGGACAAAAAAGACCTGAACTGTCAATAGAGGAAGGAATCAAATTGGCAGCAGATTCAATTCAATCATGTTTGCCATTCGCTCAAGAAAGAGGAATCACATTGATCATTGAGAATCATTATAAAGATGATTTTTGGCTCTATCCTGAGTTTGCCCAAAAGATGGATGTGTTTTGTATGCTCGTAGACATGATTCAACATCTCAACTTTGGTGTCAACTATGATCCCAGTAATACGTTCCTGGCTGGCGAGGAGCCCCTTGAATTGTTGTATAAGATTTCAACCCGCATTGTCACCATGCATGCAAGTGATCGCTATCTTTTGGAAGGAACGATTGAAGATTTGAGAAGAGAGGAAGGAGGTGCAGCTGGATATGCCAAGCGATTGAGTCATGGTGAAATTGGAAAGGGACTGAATGATTATGATGCAATCTTTACTGAGCTAAAAAGAGTTGGTTTTGATGGTTGGATCAGTATTGAAGATGGGGTAGATGGCATGGACCAACTAAGCAGGAGTGTAGCATTTGTAAGGAGAAAAATCAAGCAGTACTGGAAATAAAAAAGGCTTCATTTGAAGCCTTTTTTTATAATTAGAATTTCAACGTCTTGGGAAGAAATTTTTCGATCAAATCTGTATAGTAAGATTTGAGCTTTGACCAATCTGGTGGCTCAGGATTTTTTGAATACAGATCGTATGGATTGAAAAGCTTTACCCACTTTAACATTGCCCTGTCATGATCATCACAAAGATGGTCATAAGCACCCTCTCTGTGCCATGCATAGAAAGAGTGGAAACGCAACATGTACAATCCTTCCTCCGGCAAATGATTTTTCATCATTTGATAAATATATTCGTCATGACCCCAACTCATGTGAACATTGCGGAGTCCGCAGTTGGGTTCATACACTCCATATTGGGTATTGTATTTTGGATTACTGTAATCTGGATTTTCTTTGAAGAATTCTGGATAAATGATTTTATCTGAGTATGCGCATCCAACAGGGAATGTATCGCCCACTACTGCCCACTGTGGTTCACCAAAAAGACAAAGTACCTTTCCCATGTCATGCATCAGACCTGTGAGCACCATCCAATCAGGGTGTCCATCTCTTCTGATGGCCTCTGATGTTTGCAGCAAATGTTGAAACTGATCCAAATCGGTATCAGGATCAGAGTCGTCCACCAGCTGATTCAAAAATTCAAAAGCATCCCAGACGGCCATTTCTTTTTTATCGAATGAAAGATATTGTCTGTGCTTTTCCATCACAAAATCATACGTCTGATAAGTATGATTGAGTCTGTAAAATTCTCTTACGGTATCCCTTCCAGGCTCTTCATAATTTCGATATGCTTCTGTTGTTTTGGAGGTAGCGATTTTTTCAGGATCGGGATATCTCTCCAGCAGATCGTCCTCCCATTCGTCTAGGCTTCCAAGTGGATTGATTTCTTTGGATGTGAATTCTTTGTTTGACATGGCCAACGGGTTTATGGGACTAAGTTAAAGACATTTTTTGTTGATTTTTTCACAATCCGGGTAAAAATCGATCTTCTGAAAGCGGGAGAACCAAAAATGCTTTATTTTAAAGGAATCAACCCAACGATTGCCATGCATCTTCATCTAGCAGATTACCTCGTCATTTTTGTTTATTTTTTATTTGTTATTGCGGTAGGTTTCATCATCAAAAAAAGAATAAAATCTAGCAATGATTTTTTAAATAGTAATAGAAGTATTCCATTGTGGATTACCAGCCTCGCATTTATTTCGGCCAATCTCGGTGCCCAGGAAGTATTGGGAATGGTTGCATCTGGAGCAAAATATGGAATCATGACAGTGCACTTTTACTGGGTCGGTGCCATATTTGCAATGGTTTTTCTGGGAGTTTTCATGATGCCTTTTTACTATGGAAGCAAAGCAAGAAGTGTTCCTGAATATCTCTCTATGCGGTTTGATGAGAAAACAAGGGCATTGAATGCAATCACTTTTGCAGTCATGACTGTTTTTTCTTCCGGTATTTCACTCTATGCACTTGCAAAACTGCTGGAGGTGATATTGCATTGGAACTTTGACCTATGCATTTGGCTGGCAGCAGGAATCGTAATGGTCTACACATTTTTAGGTGGATTGACCAGTGCAGTATACAATGAGGTCTTGCAGTTTTTTTTGATTGTATTGGGACTCTCACCATTGGTCATTGTTGCTTTGCATGATGCTGGAGGTTGGAGCAGTATCCAGGCCAATCTACAACCCGAATTGACACATGCTTGGAAATACATGGACAAGGCTGAAAACAATCCATTGGGAGTGAATTTTATGTCATTGATATTTGGATTGGGATTTGTAATGTCTTTCGGGTATTGGTGTACAGATTTTCTGGTTGTTCAAAGAGCCATGATTGCCAAAAACATGAGCGAAGCACAGCGAACACCCATCATCGCAGCCATCCCCAAAATGTTTATGCCGCTCATTGTGGTCCTGCCTGGGATCATCGCCATCGCATTGATGCAGTCTGCATTACAATCAAAGGGATATGCCATACCGTTGGACGATAATGGGGGCATCAACTATACCATGACACTTCCCTCCTTGATTGCACATTATTACCCAACCGGATTATTGGGTGTCGGCATCACTGCCCTTATCGCCTCATTCATGAGTGGAATGGCAGGCAATGTCACAGCATTCAACTCAGTATTTACTTATGATATTTATCAATCGTATTTTGTAAAAAATAAATCAGATCAACATTATCTTACAGTTGGTAAGCTGATTACACTTTTTGGTATCCTGTTTTCAATTGGAACAGCTTATGTCGCCGCGAGTTTTAACAACATCAACGACTTCCTGCAATTGGTGTTTAGTTTCGTAAACGGTCCCCTGTTTGCAACTTTTCTCTTGGGAATGTTCTGGAAACGAACAACCGGTCACGGTGCTTTCTGGGGACTGATGATCGGTACCCTGGCAGCTGCGGCAACACACGGACTCACCATTGCTGAAGGAAAAGGAGGTTGGATTGCGCCGATGTACGAGATCAGCTCTGGCATGGGACAAGCATTTATCGTTGCAGCTTTTTCTTGGATCGCCAACTTTTTTTCAACCATCATTGTCAGCCTGTTTACCAAGCCTAAGCCTGATGAAGCGTTGCGGGGATTGGTATACTCATTAACAGAAAAAGTGTATGCAAAAGAAACAAAATGGTATCTGCGTGCAGGTCCTTTGGCATTGATATTATTGATCATTACCATTGCACTCAATATTATATTCTTTTAAATCAATAGTATGTTTGAAAAGTTTAATCAGCTGAGTTTTGTAATTGGAGTTTTTTTTATCACTGTCGCGATCATACTCATTGCCGGCTATTTTCTTTCATCTGCATTGCATTTCGACATCAATTTATATACAGGATTGGGAATGATGGTTTTTGGACTGGTGATGGTGAACATCAAGGAATAACAAGTTAAAAAATCTAACAACATGGCACAACAACCTTGGAGAACCGGTAAAATTATCAGGATAGAAGATGAGACTTCTACCACAAAGAAATTCTGGATAGAAATTCCCGAGTTGGAACGTTTTGATTTCATCCCCGGACAGTTTGTTACATTGGATTTGCCCATTCATGAGCAACCCAACAAAAGATGGAGAAGTTATTCAATTGCTTCACCACCCAATGGTACCAATGTTTTCGAACTGATCATCGTTCTAATGGAGGGAGGATTGGGAACAACTTATCTATTCAATGAGGCCAAGGTTGGAACATCATTTCCTGTTAGAGGTCCACAGGGACATTTCATTTTAGGTGATCCCATTACAACAGATATTTTCATGATTTGCACCGGCACAGGGATTGCGCCTTTTCGTTCCATGATTCAACACATTCATCACAACAACATACCGCACAAAGAGATTTATCTTATTTATGGAACAAGAAAGTGCGCAGATGGATTGTATTTGAAAGAGTTGTTTGATTTGAAAACAAAGCTTCCTAGTTTTCATTATTTCCCAACTTTCTCTCGCGAACAAAATGTTCCTGAAGGACATTGCATGGGTTATGTTCATGGGGTTTATGAACAATTGCTTCAAGGGAAAAAAGAAACTTCCGAATTTTATCTTTGCGGCTGGAAGGATATGATTACAGAGGCGAGGCAGCGTATTCAAGCTTTGGGGGTTGATAAAAAGTCCATTCATTTTGAATTATACGGTTAAAATACAGCACTATGAAATATGTATTCTTTTCAATTTTATTTTTTTCGTTTATCACCGTTCATGCACAACAAAAAATCAATGACAATTGGGCCGACTGGGCAAATTTCAAAAAGTACGCTGAACAAAATAAATCTGTTCCCTCAAAGGTAAAAGGGGAGCGCAGGGTAGTCTTTCTTGGAAATTCAATTTTTGAGGGTTGGCTTCGGTTGCGACCTGAATTATTTGCGGGTAAGCCATACTACGACAGGGGTATCAGTGGACAAACAACTCCTCAAATGTTGCTGAGATTTTATGATGACGTCCTTGCGTTAAATCCCGATGTATTGGTCTTGAAATGCGGCATCAATGATATTGCTCAAAATACGGGTCCTTATGATCCCCAGAAAACCATCAACAACATAAAAGCCATCGCACAGCTTGCTCGTGCGAATAAAATTAAGGTAATTCTCTGCTCTGTTCTTCCAGCAAGTGATTTCAGGTGGCGACCAGGATTGGAGCCTGCAGACAAAGTCATTGCATTGAATGCAGCCATCAAGCAATTTGCAGATGAACAATCCTTTTTTTACCTGGATTTGTATTCTTCTGTAGTTGACGATAACAAAGGGATGAAAAAAGAATATGCAAGTGACGGGGTGCATCCAACTGTTGAGGGGTATAAAGTTTTAGAACCATTGGTGGAGGCGGCAATACAAAAAGTAAAAAAATAAGTTCATGAAAATTTACGGTGTTGCCATCCTGTCAGCTTGTTATTTTGCTGGTTTGATTATTGGTGAGTTGCTGGGAAATATGTTTGGCGTGAAAGGGAATCTGGGTGGTGTAGGCTTTGCAATGTTGTTCTTCATTCTGCTGACAGACTGGATGAACAAAAAAAATAAGTTGACCAAAGAGTATGCAGCAGGAATTTCATTCTGGACCTCATTGTATATTCCTATTGTTATCGCAATGGTATCTATTCAAAATGTGAATGCTGCCATCAACAGCGGCACTGTTGCGTTGGTATCGGGAACTGTAGCTACAGTTTTATCTTTCGTATTGATTCGGTTTTTAATTTCAATGTTAAAACAAGAAGGAGAGTGATCATGGATGCAGTTTATCAGATGTTTCTGAAAAACGGATTTGTATTGTCATTTTTGGTTGTTGGCATTATCATGTTGTTGACACAATTTATTTCTCAAAAAATATTGCGAAATAAAATTCCAGGTGTAGCACTCGCCATTGCCTTGGGCTTGGTCCTTGCTTCATTTGGCGGAAAGACTGGTATTACGGATATTCCGCTGTTTTCCGGCATGGCTTTATTGGGCGGCAGCATGTTGCGTGATTTTGCAATTGTTTCAACCGCATATGGTGCAAGCATAGTGGAGATCAAAAAAGCAGGTTGGGTTGGAGTCATCTCTTTGTTTGTTGGTGTGTTCTTTAATTTTATCGTGGGTGTTGCTTTTGCAATGTTGTTCGGTTATGCAGATCCGGGAGATATCGCAACGCTCGCTTCAGGAACTTGCACATTCATTGTTGGCCCTATTACAGGCAATGCTGTCGGGGCAAGTTCAGAAATCATCACATTGAGCATAGCCGCTGGAGTGGTGAAAGTGCTGATTGTTTCCGTGGCAACTCCTTTATTCAAGAATATTGTTGGAATAGAATCCAAAACATCTGCAATGGTATTTGGAGGTGTCATGGGAACCGTCAGCGGTGTATCTGCAGCACTTGCTTCTATCAATCCGAAATTGGTTCCATACGGTGCACTTACAGCAACCTTTTACACCGGCGTCGCTGCTATTTTATGTCCATCGGTGTTTTATCCAATCTTGAAATGGATATTGATGCAATGACTTTGATGAAAAAGAAAATTATTTACGATTTCTGTTTCCCCAGGGACGGTTCATCATCTTGGCTATAGACGTATCAAATTTGTTATATGCTCCAGTATCCAGTTTGTTCCGGAGTACAATAAAATGATCAAAGGTTTTGATATCTGCGTTGGTGTTTTTCTGATTGATAAGGAATATCAACTTGATGGCAGAGCTGTCCTTGCTCAGACTGCCCATGTTCCTGTATAAGCTGTCTTTCATCCCACGTATCTCACTCCAAATAGGTCTCATTTCCTTAAAGTATTCATCCTTTAAAATTTTAAAGGTGTCTATCTGGTTGTTGGACAATCCAATCTCTTTGTAAAAAGCCATTGCAAAGTCATCTTTGCTTTTTCTAGGTGTTTCCTTTTTTTGGGATGAAAAGAGGAAGAAGGCAAGCGCAAAATTGCTCACCATTAAAATAGCAACCAAAAAGATCAACCATTTGTATTTTGTCTGGCTCATTATGGTAATTCGTTGGGTTCTTCGTAAGGATTGATATGCTGTGGATTGTATTCTGCTGCAAGGGGCTGACTATTGTCTACTATTGGATTGCTGTTTTCCAATCGGTCAACAATGAAATAGGTATTGAGTCCGATGAAAAAACAGCCTATTGCCAATACCAAAGCAGGGCGGGTAATCAGTTTGTACAAGACCTGGTCAAATGTTTTCTCCTCTTTTCTCATCCTGCCCATGATACGGGTGAACAAAAAAGGCTGAGGCTCAGCTCTTTGTATTCCGTCCAAGCTGTTGATGATTTCCTCTATGTTGTATCTTTCTTCCATTGTTTGTCCTCCTAATAGATGACTTTTTAAGCAGCTTATTGCGCTACTGTGTTAAGTTATTGAAGTTTTTTAATATTTCTTTCAGATTTGTCTTTGCACGGTGCAGCAATGATTCCACAGCGGAAAGGCTGGTCTTCATGATTTCTGCAACTTCTTGGTAACTCAAGCCCTCCACCTTGTTTAAGATGAATGCAACTTTATGGTTTTCAGGAAGTTGCTGAATTGCTTTGAATAATATGGCCGCCTTTTCCTTATTGTCCAGCTCAATGCCTGGATGGTGAAAATCAGACAACTCCAGGGTGGGTTCGTTGTCATCCCCCAAAATGGGACTCAAAAAACCGAATCTTTTTTTTCTTTTCTTTCTCCTGATAAACTCCAGCGCTGTGGTAACCCCCACACGGTAGATCCAGGTTGACAGTGCAGACTCACCCTTGAATTGATGAATGGATTCGAAAACTTTGATAAATACATCCTGTGTAACATCCTCTGCATCTTCATTGTTCTGCAGCAATCCAAGTACGGTATTAAAAACAAGGGATTGCTTGGTTTCCACCAATTTTTTGAAGGCATGATGATCGCCCTCCCGCAAGCCTTTAATCAGTTCCTGTTCAGTCAAAGCAATGGTTCAAATGAATGCTAAAGATAATGACAATTGATACTTTCAAATGTTAAAGGCGCATTCAATTGTATGAGTGGTTGAATTCATCGATAAGAAAAAATCTTGTCAGCATTTTTCATTATGTTTGAAAAAACAAGATTTCATGGCAATTCAATTCAAATGGGAAGGGGTTTTTCCAGCGTTGCTGACTCCATTTACGGCGGATGATCATGTTGATTATCAAATGTTCGGAAAAAACCTGGATGCACAAATTGCTGCAGGTGTAGCAGGTGTGATCATCGGAGGATCATTGGGAGAAGCCAGCACACTTACATTGGATGAAAAGCAACAATTGGTAGCAAATGCATTGCAGAAATTAAACGGAAAACTTCCTGTCATTTTGAATATTGCAGAAGGATCAACCAAAGATGCTGTCCATCATGCTAAAGTGGCTGAATCATGGGGTGCAGATGGCATCATGCTGCTGCCTCCCATGCGTTACAAGGCAGATGACAGGGAGACAGTTGTGTTTTTTAAATCAGTAGCCAACCAGACTGCTTTGCCTATCATGATCTATAACAATCCGGTTGATTATAAAATCAATGTAACACTCGATATGTTCCAAGAACTGGCTGAATGCAAAAACATCAATGCCATCAAAGAATCAACCAGAGAGGTGATGAATGTAACCAGACTCAAAAATAGATTTGGAAACAGATTCGCCATTCTTTGCGGAGTGGATCCGTTGACAGTGGAGGAATTGGCATTGGGTGCTGACGGACTCGTTGCGGGATTGGTAGATGCTTTCCCAAAGGAAACCGTTGTACTGTATAATTTGGTTAAGTCCGGCAAAATGGAGGAAGCAATCAACATTTACAGATGGTTCATGCCATTGCTTGAATTGGATATTCATCCCAAATTGGTTCAATACATCAAGCTTGCTGCAACTGAAATGGGAATCTGCTCAGAGCATGTGCGAGCACCACGATTGCCGCTGATTGGTGAAGAACGTGCAGCGATTTTAAAAATAATCAGGGATGGCATCGCAACAAAGCCAGCCCTCTAATAAAAAGTTTCCATTATGATATTCAAAGATGCAACACTACAAGATGTTGACCAAGCCCTCGTACAATCCAGCGCTGCATTCGCCGATTATGCTCAAACGAGTTTGAAAGTCCGGGCTGCACTCATGCGTGCCATTGCGGTTGAATTGGATTCACTGGGTGAAGATTTGATTCAGGTCACAATGTCTGAAACAAATCTTACAGAGGTCAGGTTAAAAGGCGAAAGAGCACGGACTGTTTTTCAATTGAACAGTTACGCTGATGCATGCGAGAGAGGAGATTGGCTGGAGGTCAGCATCAACACTGCAGATACGGCACGTGTACCACCCAAACCCGATATCAGGAAAACTAAATTTCCATTGGGACCGGTGGTGGTTTTTGGTTCAAGTAATTTTCCATTTGCTTATTCAACTGCAGGCGGCGATACTGCTTCTGCATTGGCGGCTGGCTGCACGGTGATTGTAAAGGCACACCCTGCACATCCGAAAACTTCTGATATGGTAGCCGGCGCAATAAAATCTGCATTGAAGAAACTGGGCATGGATGAAAATATTTTTATTCATCTTCATGGAGCTTCCAATCAGGTTGGTGAGGCATTGGTCAAACATTCCGCCACCAAAGCTGTTGGATTTACCGGGTCATATCAAGGAGGTATGGCATTGTTTCATTGGGCCAATGAACGTCGTGAACCAATTCCCGTTTTTGCAGAAATGGGAAGCGTGAACCCCGTATACCTCTTTCCAGAAAAATTAAATGATAACGCAGCGTTATTTGCACAGCAATATGCAGAATCCATCACATTGGGTGTGGGACAATTCTGTACCAATCCCGGATTGATCATTGGGATAGAGAGCGATGCGCTTTCAGTTTTTGTCAGTCAATTGGGTGAAAAGATAACATCTATTGCAGCTGGGAAGATGTTGCATGAGGGCATTGCGAGCGCCTATAAAATAAAATCACAAAAAGCTATAGAACAAAATGCTGTTCAACTGGCTGGAAGCGCTTCAAATGCAAATGATACGATCAGCGGTACTCCCATGGTGGCGACAGTAGATGCAGATACTTTTCTTTCCAATCCTCTTTTGGCTGAAGAGGTTTTTGGCCCCTTCTCATTGGTTGTGAGATGCAAGGATATCAATCAACTTCATCAAATCGCTTCATCCATGAAGGGTCAGTTGACATCAACATTGATCGCTACGGAAGGTGAATTACAGAAGCACAGCAAATTGGTGCAAACCATTGCTTCAACATGCGGCAGATTGATTTTAAATGGTGTTCCAACAGGAGTGGAAGTCTGTTTATCAATGCAGCATGGCGGGCCGTTTCCTGCTACAACGGATGCTCGTTTCACATCTGTGGGTGGAGACGCAATCAAACGATTCGCACGTCCTGTCTCGTACCAAAATTTCAGCAATGCTCTCTTGCCTGAGGAGTTGAAAAATGAAAATCCACTTCAATTGTGGAGAACAGTCAACGACCAACTGACCAAAAATGCACTTTAAACTACGAGGGTCTTTCGTTCAATCTTTGAAAAATAATAGGATATCAGCACACCACCAACTTGCAAGGAGAGAACAATGATAGGGATGGAGCTGCTTATTTTTTCTGCGCCAAACCAACCCTGTTGATCAATGACCAGCCAAATGGTGTAGCCAGCCTTGATGAATTCCCAAACAAATGCATGTTTGTTTCCATCCATCAATTCAGTGAGTGCGTAGACAGTAAGAAAGATGAATAGTCCGTAGTAGAAAATACCCGGACTCCCAATGGCGGCCAAGTTTCCAAAAAGGTAAAACAAATAAGGCAGCATCAGAAACAATTGAATGACCGCCCATGTTTGTATACCTTTTGAATGAATGGGATTGAATTTCTTGAAGTCATACACATCGTTGATTTTATATACCGGAAATCTTTCTTCCACATCTGCAGGTCGCCATCCTGTTGGCATGAACCAAATCTTCAATTTATCATTCCAGCTATTGGCATGCCATGCATCCTGTATCAAGAGCCACATGTGTTGGAAATTAATTTTGATCGGATTCCATGTAGCTGCAGGTCTCGTGATGCCATATACAGCAGGGATATCTTTTTTCTCTTCTTGGAAAGTCCCAAAAAGTCTATCCCAAATAATGAAAATCTGAGAATAGTTTTTGTCAATGTATTCGGGATTGATGGCATGATGCACCCGATGATGTGCAGGTGTTACAATTATTTTTTCAAGAATCCCCATTCGTTCAATGTGCTGTGTATGATACCAGAATTGGAGGAACAGGTGCAAAGGAGCGACTATAGCAATTGTTTGAGCGGGCACACCGAGCACAGCAGCTGGCAGCAAGAAAAATGTAAAAATTTTAAAGAACACTGATATACTCTGTCTCAGTGCACATGCCAAATTGAATTCTTCAGAGCTGTGATGGATGATATGTGCATTCCAGAATATATTGGTTCTATGTTGGATGCGGTGAATCCAGTATCCGGAAAAGTCCAATGCGATAAAACTTATGATGATTACTGCAATATTGTTTTCGATATGCGTTATCGCCAGATGTTGTACCATCCATCCGTAACTGATGATGGCTACACTGAGTCCCAATACATCTTTCGTCACGTTCGTGATGCCCGACATGAGTGAAGCGATCATGTCCATGATCTTCACGGTATCATGGCCTTTTTTCCAGCCGTACCATTTTTCAAAAAAAACCAAGAGCAGAAAAATGGGAATCGCATACATCAGGACCTTTCCGTAGGTTTCCATATGAGAGTATTGAACACCCAATTTCGTACTTTTTTAGTTAAATTGTAGAGCCATGGCAACATCCCCACTTTCCCTCTCATTTGCTGAAAGCAAGCATGCACTGACCGGAAATATATTTCACTGCATCGATGCGCATACCTGCGGAAATCCCGTTCGGTTGGTTGTTTCAGGCGGACCCGCCCTGGAGGGGAACAACATGAGCGAGAAACGTCAACATTTTTTAAGGGAGTATGATTGGATCAGGAAAGGATTGATGTTTGAGCCGAGGGGACATGATATGATGAGCGGCAGTATACTATATCCTCCTCATGATGCTGTCAATGATTTTGCTGTACTCTTCATTGAAACCAGCGGATGTTTACCCATGTGTGGACATGGAACAATTGGTACCATTACTGCGGCGATTGAATCAGGAATTGTTGTTCCTAAACGTCCGGGTTTTGTTAGAATGGAAGCTCCAGCTGGTTTGATAGAAATAGAATACAAGCAAACTGAGAGCAAAGTGACTTCGGTCAAACTTAAAAATGTACAGGCCTATCTCGACCAGAAAAATTTGGAAGTTGAATGTCCGGGTTTGGGAATGATTCATGTTGATGTTGCATACGGTGGAAACTTTTATGCAATTGTAGATGTACAGGAAAATTTCAATGGACTGGAACACTACAGTGCCGATCAGTTGGTCAGCATGGCAAGATCATTGAGAAAGAACATCAACAGCAAGTACCAATTTGTACATCCACAGGATCCTACCATTCATTCTTGTACACATATATTATGGTGTGGGAAGGTATTGGATTCAACTTCAACAGCAAGAAATGCAGTTTTTTATGGAGACAAAGCAATTGATCGATCGCCTTGTGGAACTGGAACAAGTGCGCGCATGGCTCAATGGTATGCAAAGGGGCAGCTCAAAGCCGGTGATGCGTTTATTCACGAGAGCATCATAGGGAGCAAGTTTATTGGAAGAATAGATGAAGAGTCTGTCCTGTTTGGAAAGCCTGCTATTCGTCCCACGATCGAAGGCTGGGCAAAAATTTATGGATACAATACCATTTCAATTGATTCAAAGGATGATCCATTTGCGAATGGGTTCCAAGTATTATAACAAATCAGTATGAAGTATTTTTTTTCTTGCATGTTGACATGCATCTTCCTCTCAACACATGCACAACAGGAGACCAGGATATGGTTCAATAAACCGGCTTCTTTTTTTGAAGATGCATTTCCGATTGGGAATGGACGCATTGGGGCCATGGCATATGGAGATCCAACCCATGACAGAATTTCGTTGAATGAAATCACCCTGTGGGGTGGTTATCCGAAGGATCCAAATATGAATGTGGATGCTGTAAAATATCTGCCACTTGTCAGAGAAGCTTTGTTCAATGAAAATTACAAAAAGGCTGACAGCTTGATTCGTTTCATGCAAGGATATTTTTCTGCATCGTATGCGCCATTCGGAAATATATTGTTGCATTTTGATCATATCGTTCCAACCAACTACCGTCGTGAACTGGATATTGCAAACGGAGTTGCAACTGTTGAATTCAAATCCAGCAATACCGAATACAAAAGAGAATATTTTGTTTCACATCCAGATCAGCTGCTTTTTATTCACCTCACTGCAAAGGGCGAAGGGAAGCTTCAATTTTCCATTCAAATGAATAGTTTATTGAAATCACGTGTTGCTGCAAGGGGAGATGTTCTCTCACTTTTCGGAAATGCACCCTCGCATGCAGAACCGAATTACAGAGGCAAGATGGCCAATGCGCTTGAGTACGATACCACCAAGTCAATGCGCTTTGCCGGCATATTAAAAATTATTTCAAATGATGGAACATCAACCTTTACTGACAGTTCGTTGAATGTCGACAATGCAAAAGAAGTCTTGTTGGCTGTTTCCTTGGCAACCAGTTTCAATGGTGCGCACAACAATCCCGCTGCAAACGGCAAGGACGAGCGATCCATCGCTGCCGCATATTTATCAAAGTTGAAAATCAAATCTTACACGGATATTCTTGTGCAGCATAAACTGGATTTCAATAAGTACATGAAACGCGTGGCGCTCGATTTGGGTCCTTCTCCTCAACAGTCTTATCCAATCGATCAGCGCTTGAAGAGATTCGCGGCAGGAGAGACCGACAATGGATTGATCACATTGTATTTTCAATTTGGAAGATATTTAATGGTAAGTGGTTCACGCACCAATGAAGCTCCATTGAATCTTCAGGGAATATGGAATGAACAGGTGCGGCCGCCCTGGAGCAGCAATTATACCATCAACATCAATACGGAAATGAATTACTGGCCAGTGGAGTCAACCAATCTGTCTGAATTCCATACTCCTCTGTTGACATTTTTAAAAAAGCTTTCTGAAAATGGAACATCCACTGCAAAAAATTTTTACGGAGTAAACGGTTGGGTTGCGCATCACAATACGGATATCTGGGCCATGTCGAATCCGGTAGGTGATTTCGGGAAAGGCGATCCTGTTTGGGCAAACTGGACCATGGGTGGTACTTGGTTGAGTACACATTTATGGGAACATTTTCTTTTTACAAATAATACTTTATTTCTGAAGAAAGATGCCTATCCCATCATGAAAGAGGCAGCTAGATTTTGTTTGGAATTTTTGGTAAAAGACAAAAATGGAAACCTGCTTACGGCCCCTGCAACATCACCTGAAAATATGTACATCACTGACAAAGGAATCAGGGGGAGTGTGCTCTACGGTGGCGCAGCCGATCTGGCCATGATCAGAGAAATATTCAAGCAGGTGATGGATGCAGCAAAACTGTTGAAGACAGATCAATTGTTTGCACAGCAAATTGCAGATGCATATCAAAAACTTTTACCATACCAGATAGGGAAGAAAGGAAATTTACAGGAGTGGTATTATGATTGGGATGACCAAGATCCGAAGCACAGGCATGTCTCACATTTATTTGCCTTGTATCCTGGCACCAGTATTGGGTTGAAGCAGGAACCTGTTTTATCGAATGCTGTAAAGCGGGCATTGGAATTAAGGACAAACAACGGAACGGGTTGGTCTATTGCTTGGAAAATAAATCTCTGGGCAAGACTTCAGAACGGTGAGCGTGCCTATGACGCCATCAAAAAAATCATGACCTATTATCCGGCTGATCAATCAGAAATTAAAATGGCTGGGGGAGGGACGTATCCCAATTTGTTTGATGCACATCCACCATTTCAAATCGATGGAAATTTCGGCGCAACGGCTGGCATTGCTGAAATGCTTTTGCAAAGCCATAAAGGTGATATTGTATTGTTGCCTGCATTGCCTGAAGACTGGAAATCAGGTTCTGTCAAGGGCTTGAAAGCAAGAGGGGGATGCGAGGTGGACATAACATGGAAGGATGGGCAATTGAAATCGGCTTTTATCAGGCCATCCACCAAAACAGAAAAAATTATTCGTTACAAAGGACAAACATGGAAACTTCGTTCAAGCAGTCCATTGTACATACAACTCTGAAAACATCATTGTAAAAATCTATCAAAGATTGAAGACGATTGTTTGAAACTGTAACTTTGAAAAAAATCAGATGAGTAAAGTAATAGTAGCTGGTGGAGGTGTAATTGGTTTGTGTGCCGCATATTATTTGCACAAAGGCGGACACGAAGTGGTCGTCATTGAAAGGGGCGATATCCAACGCGGTACATCTTTTGGCAATGCCGGATATGTTTCACCCAGTCACTTTATTCCGTTGGCTTCTCCAGGAATTGTTGCGAAAGGATTGCAATGGATGTTGAGTGCTAGCTCCCCATTTTATATCAAGCCGAGGTTGGATTTGGATCTCATCAAGTGGGGACTTACATTCTGGAGAAGATCCTCAAAGTCATTCATGGAAAAAAACATTCCACCTCTCAATGAAATCCTACATCTCAGCCGTGCATTGACTTCTGATATGAGGGATGAGTTGGGAAACCATTTTCGCATGGAGGAGCTTGGATGTTTTATGTTGTACAAAAGTGCCACAACAGAGAAACATGAAATTGAATTGGCAAAAGAAGCTGCATCACTTGGAATTGAAACGAAAATTTTTGATTCCAAAGGAGTTCAAGAGATGGAGTCAGAAGTCGAAGTGAATGTCAGGGGCGGTATTTTATATCCAATCGATTGTCATTTGCATCCGGGTGATTTGATGCAAACCATTTATAATTACCTTCAATCAAATGGAGTGCAATTTCAATTGAACACTGCCATTGAAGGTTTTGAAAAAGTGGGACGAAAAGTCAGTAAAGTCATTACCGACAAAGGCGATTTTACAGCAGATGAGTTTGTACTGGCAACCGGTTCATGGTTGCCCATCGTGACAAAATACCTGGGTGTAGAGCTATTGTTGCAAGCAGGGAAGGGATACAGCATGACATTTGAAAATATTGAACGAAATCTTCGTCAACCCGCCATTTTGGTGGATGATCGTGTTGCCATGACACCAATGGGTGGAGACTTGCGTATGGGTGGAACGATGGAGATCAGTGGATTGCAATCGCCGATGTTGATCAAAAGAGTGCAGTCCATTTTCAATGCTGCAAAAAATTATTATCCCAACTTACCTGTTTCATTTCCATCTTCCGAAAAAATTTGGTGGGGATGGAGGCCTTTGAGTCCCGATGGTCTGCCCTATATCGGCCGGCATTCAAAATTCGATAACTTGGTGTTGTCGGGTGGTCATGCTATGTTGGGGTTGTCGCTTGCAGCAGCAACCGGAAAATTGGTGGAGGAAATCATCGGAGGTAAAAAGACAAGCATGGACATCACTGCATTCAATGTCGAACGTTACAATTAAAACATTCAATATGAAACAATCACTTTTAACATGGATCGCAGTCCTTTTTTTACAGTTTTCTTTTGCACAATCACTTGAAAAGCTATGGGAAACCGATAGTGTGTTGAAGGTTCCGGAGTCAGTTTATTTCGATGAGAAAAACGAAAAAATTTACGTTTCCAATATTGACGGAAAGGGTCCATGGGACAAAGACGGGAAAGGTTCTATTGCATTGTTGACATTGAATGGGAAAGTATTGAATCCACAATGGATCACCGGACTCCATGCGCCCAAAGGAATGGCATTGTACAAAGAGTTTTTGATGATTGCTGATGTTGATTCAATTGTGATAGTCGACATCTTTAAAGGGAAGGTGGTGAAAAAAGTATTTGTGGATGGTGCACAGGGACTCAATGATATTACCACAGATAAAATGGGAAACATATTTGTATCGGATTCCAAGACCAAAAAAATATTTTACATAGGGTTGTTCAAGGGTGATGTTAGGGTATATACAGAAGGTTTGGCGGGTCCCAATGGTTTGTACTATTCAGACCATACACTTTATTTGGTTGATGCGGGCGGCTTTTATCGATTGGGAAAGAACAGGGAAAAAATTTTAATTGTTGATGGCATGACGGCAGACACAGACGGCATTGAGCAAGTGGATGAAAAGAATTTCCTGGTTTCCTGTTGGAGTGGAATTGTATGGTTGGTGAATGTAAATGGACAAAAAACAAAACTGCTGGATACAAAGTCAGATGGTGTAAATGCGGCTGATATCGGATACGACAAAAAAAATAAAATTGTGTATGTTCCAACATTCTGGAGGAACCATGTGGCTGCCTACCAGCTAAAGAACTAATTCAAGCAAATGCAAAACTATTTTTTGCGTGTCAGGTATGACGGCAAGCAGTTCGCGGGATTTCAGATCCAGGAGAATGCAAGCACCATTCAGGGTGAATTAGAGAAAGCTCTATTGATTTATTTCAAGCAACCCATTCAATTGACAGGATCCTCGCGAACAGACG